>OBNI01000007.1_pt1 | contig 232171 bp, 199 predicted proteins | sample 1670211 | NCBI WGS metagenome assembly OBNI01 (sample SAMEA104232309, study PRJEB22302) | sediment metagenome | biome: forest; feature: aquifer; material: sediment | place: USA | collected 2011-08-07 | depth 0.01 m | reverse complement strand
ACTTTCTTTGGCAAGACAAAGAAAGTGAGTCAGCCCCGGCAGGGGATGAAACCAGGGATGCCCCAACAACATCAACGAGCACCCCGAAGCAGATCAGACATCAGTTCCCAGCACTATCCGTAGGCGTATTAAACGAATCCCGCAGCAAATAACTCATCGGCACATCCAGATTCACCCCATTCGGCGGAATCGGCTGCTGAAACCACTTCTTATAGAGCTTCGGCACCTCGCCGTCGACAATCAGCCGCGTCATCGACTGGTCGATCAGCTTCTTGAACTCCGGGTCCTGCTTGCTCAGCATGATCGCGTACGACGACACGAGCTGCGTCTTGCCCGCCAGGCGATAGTCAGCCGGGTTCTTGGCCGTGGCGCGCATGCCCGAGAGCAGGATGTCGTCACCGGCAAACGCGTTGGCGCGGCCATCGGCCAGCATCGCAAACGCACTGCGCAGATCGTTGGCATCCACCACCTGCACCGTCATGCCCGTCTCGTTGAGCTTGCGTGCGAGGTCGGCATTGGTCGAGCCGCGCGCGGCCACTACCGTCTTGCCGTTGAGGTCTTCCCATTGCTGGATCGGCGAGCCGGTCTTTACCAGCATGCGGCCCTTGGTGATGTAATGCGGAATCGTGAAGGCGACCTTCTCACGGCGCTCGCGTGAGTTGTTGGTCGAGCCGCATTCCAGGTCGGCCTTGCCCGAAGCGACCACGTCCATGCGCGTGGCGGCTGTCACCGGCACGTACTGCACCTTCAGGTCAGGGCGCTTGAGCGAGGTCTTGATCGAATCGATCAGCCGCGAGCAGATGTCGATGGCGTAGCCGACCGGCTTGCTGCCATCGAGGTACGAAAAAGGAATGGAGTCTTCCCGATACGCCACATGCACGGTGCCTGAATCGCGGATGCGATCGAGCGTCGGGGTAGCGGCAACGGCGTTGGACGGGAAGAAGGCGGTGGAAACAGCAGCGGGAACGGCAAGCGCGGCCAGCAGCCACGTGCGCGCAGCGAACGGCATCGTCAAAGGTCCTAGGAGAGGTTCGGGCTTCTAATGACCAGCCGACCGCATCGGGGCCCTATCGACGCGGCGGTGCGCGCAATCGATTGCCAGGCGACGTCCGCCCCGCTGCGCAGCATTGGCTGGGGCGCGCCGTCACTCCCCCCGGGGAATGCCAAAACGTGAAGCAATGTCACGCGCCGCCATGGGCGCGCATTATGCGCTGAATGCGGGTATACCCTCAAGCACCTGTTCGGTGCGTGGATAAGCGGCCGGAGGACGCGATGTGGTTTTGAGCGTTACACGAAAGCGTGCGCTCACATTTGACTGCATCCCCAGGGTGCGCTACACGGGCCACGCGCGTTGCAGCACTGCGCCCAGTTCCTGCGCGTGTCCATCGAGCGTGCCAAACACGCGGCCGTGTTGATGATGGAAGCGGCTGGCGATAAAGCGCTCGGCGTCGTCCGGGTGGGCGTACGCCAGCATCAGCGCAGCCTGTGCCGTCAGCGCCAGCCCCTGCGCGATGCGGCGTGCGGAGGTTTCCTGGATGTCGCCCGGCTGATGCAGCATCGCCTGCAGCGCGGCCAGCTCCGCACGCACGGCACGGTGGCCCTGCGCGCGCTCGCCAATGTCGTGCACCAGGCGCAACGCATCGTCCGGCGTGCGGGCGATGGCGCGCAGCACGTCCAGGCACATCACGTTGCCCGAGCCTTCCCAGATGGAATTGACCGGCGCCTCGCGGTACAGACGCGCCATCGGGCCTTCTTCGACATAGCCGTTGCCGCCCCAGACTTCCATGGCCTCGCCGGTTGCTTCGATGGTGCGCTTGCAGACCCAGAACTTAGCCGCGGGCGTGACGATGCGCTTCCACGCTGCGGCCAGCGGATCGACATCGGCGCGCTCGAACGCGTTGCCCAGTTCCATCATCAGCAACGTTGCCGCTTGCGATTCGAGCGCGAGATCGGCCAGTACGTTGCGCATCAGCGGTTGGTCGGCCAGCAGGCGACCGAACGCCATGCGGTGGCGTGCGTGGTGCAGCGCCTGCATCAGCGCGTGGCGCAGGATGGCCGCGCTGCCGATCACGCAATCGAGCCGCGTGTGCGTCGCCATCTCGATGATGGTCGGAATGCCGCGTCCTTCTTCGCCGATGAGGATGCCCTCGGCGCCGCGGAACTCCACTTCGCTGCTGGCGTTCGAGCGGTTGCCGAGCTTGTCTTTCAGGCGCTGGATCTGGATCGGGTTCTTGCTGCCGTCATCGCGAAAGCGCGGCACGAAGAAGCACGACAGCGGGCCGTCTTCTGCGCCCATGCGCGCGACCACCAGGTGTGCATCGCACATCGGCGCAGAGAAGAACCACTTGTGGCCGGTGATGGCGTACGTTGCGCCACGGCCCTCGCCGCGCAAGGGCGTTGCCACCGTGGTGTTGCTACGCACATCGGAGCCGCCTTGCTTTTCAGTCATGCCCATGCCGACGAGGATGGCGGTCTTCTGGCGCCACGGCAGATCGCGTGCGTCGTGCTCCCGGGCGTAGAGACGCGGCCCCAGATCGGCAAACAGCGCGGTCTCTTTCTGCAGGACGGGGATGCTGGCGAACGTCATCGTCGCCGGGCACAGCGTGCCGGATTCGATCTGCGCCTGCATGAAGTAACCGGCGGTGCGCGCCGCCCATGCACCCGCGCGCGGGTCGGCGAACGGCAGCGCCTGCAGCCCCTGGCTGCGCATCAGGCCGAGCAGCGCGTGCCAGGCGGGGGCGAAGCGGATGGCATCGATTCGCTCGCCGGTGCGGCTGTGGGTGTGGAGTTCAGGGTGATAGGTGTTGGCCTCCGCGGCCCACTGCAGCGTCTCGGGCGCGCCGAGCTGGTCACCGAACGCTTGCAGCGCGCCGGCGTTCCAGCCGCCGCCCAGGCGTTCGAGCGCACCTTGCAGCGTGGTGTCGGACGTGAAGGGGTTGAAGCCGGTCAGGTCCGGGACCTGGTTGAAGACGCGGTGGGTGGCCTCTGTGGGCATTTGGGGTCTCCTGGCGTGGCGCTTTTGGGTGTGTGGGCCATGGTAGACCACCGGCGGTGGGGGTGGGTGGAGGGGGATTTCTATACGAGATGTATTGAGGCGTTGGGTTTTTGACTTGGTGGGTTATCTGTGTTTCGTACCCTGCCGGGGCTGAAACAAGGGATGCACCACAAGCAAAAAAAACCACATCAAGAAGCGACCGGCTTCTCCCCCGTCAACAAGTAATGCATCAGCTCCCGCACCGGCCGAATCGCCTGCCCAAACGGCAACTTCCCAGCGCCACGGAAAAACAGCCCGCGCTCCACATCCCCCCGAAGTGCCTGCGCCAGCTTCAGGTCGATGCAGAACTGCCCGACCTTGCCAATCCCATCCCGCAGCCCGCAGGTCTGCAAACAATCGAACCCCTGCAGACAATCCCGCACCTTGGCCTTGGCCTGCAGCGCGCTTTCGCGTGAGAGATAACGCGACAGCCAAGGCGTCATCACGGCCCGCGCCGGCAACCCAGCCACGCTGACAAACTCGCCGATATCCCCTTGCTCCGCACCCGTCAGCACCCGCTTGAAGCGCACGTGCGCATCGCCCTCTTCCGTCACCGCAAACGCCGTACCGAGCTGCACCGCAGCGGCGCCCTTGTCGAGCCAGTGCTTCACCTTGGCATGCGAATCGATGCCGCCCGCCAGGATGATCGGAATCTGTTCCGCAGCCAGCCCCAGCTTGATGAACAGTTCACGGCATTCGTCCAGCACGCGCGCGAACGAAAAGCGCTCGTCGCGCAGATCTTCGATGCGGGCCGCGCCCAGGTGGCCGCCGGCGTGCGACGGGTGCTCGATCACCACCGCATCGGGCAAGCGCGATTTCTTCATCCACCGCTTGAGCACCACGCCCACGCCGCGCGAGTCGGAAAGGATCGGGATAAGCGCCACCTTCGGATGCTCCGCCGTCATCTCCGGCAGATCGAGCGGCAGGCCTGCGCCCATGACGATTGCATCGGCGCCGCTCTCGCACGCCTGCCGCACCAGCGCCGGGTGCGATTCCACCGCCTTCATCACGTTCACGGCGATCATGCCGTTGCCTTGGCTGGCTTCACGCGCGGCGCGGATCTCGCGGTCCAGCGCGACGAGGTTGGCGGCGTTGATGGCGTCCTTGTCGCGCGATTTTTCAGTCGCGGCAACAAGGTCTGCGTGGTGATGCCGCAAGTCGATGCTGGCGATGGTGCCCACGCCGCCTTCGCGTGCCACGGCGCCGGCCAGCCGGTGCGCCGAAATACCCACGCCCATCCCGCCCTGCACGATGGGTACGAGGCTGCGCCCCGCCAGTGTGAACCGACGCTCCAGCATGACAACTCCCAGCGGCCGTGCCGCAATGCAATAGAAAAGGGATTGAGCGTCGCACAGGTGAAACGCGGCGGGGTTGCGCAAGATCAAGGCGGGCCGCGCCGGTGCGCGCCGCCGCACATTGCGTGGCGGTTTGGACTGAAATGACCCGTCGACCGTCATCTCACTGGTTTTCGTGCTGGCAACGCCGGCAGCCCTGTGCTTAAATTCAGCCTCGTTGGATGAAACAGGGGTGCCGTACGGATGGGCCGTGCGGCTGAGAGAGTCCCTTCGCACCCGATCCGGTTCGTACCGGCGTGGGAAGTTTCAGAACACCGCGTAGTCTCTGGCAGCCACACCCTCAGTTCTTCGGGTCACGCCACCTCTCCCGGTTTCGTCCACTGCCTGCTCCACCAGGCCACAGAATCAAGGACGAGACCATGCCCCAAGCCAAAAACGCCCCCGCCGCATCGTTCGACTCGCTGCAGTCCGAGCTCGACCAGAAGTTCGCCTATCCGGCCTCCAGCAAGACGTACATCGTCGGCAGCCGCCCGGACATCCGCGTGCCGATGCGCACCATCAAGCAGACCGCCACGCGCACCGACAAGGGCGAGATGCTGAACCCGCCGGTGCCGGTGTACGACACCTCGGGCCCGTACTCCGATCCGGACGTACACATTGACCTGAAGGCTGGCCTCGCCCCGCTGCGCGCCAAGTGGATCGACGAGCGTGGCGATACGGAAATCCTCTCGGGCCTGTCGTCCGAATACGGCCAGACGCGCGCCAACGACCCGGCCACGGCGCACCTGCGCTTCTCGCACATCTCCAAGCCGCGCCGCGCCAAGGCCGGCGCCAACGTGAGCCAGATGCACTACGCGCGCCGCGGCATCATCACGCCCGAGATGGAATACGTCGCGCTGCGCGAATCGCTGAACCTGCAGGCGCTGCAAGACAAGCCCGAGTACCGCCAACTGCTCAAGCAGCATCCGGGCTTCTCGTACGGCGCGAACCTGCCGCAGCGCCCGGAAGACATCACGCCGGAATTCGTCCGTGCCGAAGTCGCCGCGGGCCGCGCGATCATCCCCGCCAACATCAACCATACCGAGCTGGAGCCGATGGCCATCGGCCGCAACTTCCGCGTGAAGATCAACGGCAACCTCGGCAACTCGGCGGTCACGTCGTCGCTGGCCGAGGAAGTGGAAAAGATGGTGTGGGCGATCCGCTGGGGCGCCGACACGATCATGGATTTGTCCACCGGCAAGCACATCCATGAGACGCGCGAATGGATCCTGCGCAACTCGCCGGTGCCCATCGGCACGGTGCCCATCTACCAGGCGCTGGACAAGACCGGCGGTATCGCCGAGGACCTGACCTGGGAGATGTTCCGCGACACGCTGATCGAGCAGGCAGAGCAGGGCGTGGACTACTTCACGATCCACGCCGGCGTGCTGCTGCGCTACGTGCCGATGACGGCCGACCGCGTGACCGGCATCGTCTCGCGCGGTGGTTCGATCATGGCCAAGTGGTGCCTGGCGCACCACAAGGAAAATTTCCTGTACACGCACTTCGACGAGATCTGCGAAATCATGAAGGCGTACGACGTGTCGTTCAGCCTGGGTGATGGCTTGCGCCCCGGTTGCATTGCCGACTCGAACGACGCCGCGCAATTCGGCGAGCTGCACACGCTGGGCGAACTGACCAAGAAGGCGTGGGAGCACGACGTGCAGGTCATGATCGAAGGCCCGGGCCACGTGCCGCTGCAGCGCGTGCAGGCCAACATGGACGAAGAGCTGAAGCACTGCTTCGAAGCGCCGTTCTACACGCTTGGGCCCCTGGTGACCGACATCGCCCCGGGCTATGACCACATCACCAGCGGCATCGGCGCGGCCAACATCGGCTGGTACGGCACCGCCATGCTGTGCTACGTCACGCCCAAGGAACACCTGGGCCTGCCCGACAAGGAAGACGTGCGCGAAGGCATCATCACCTACAAGATCGCCGCGCATGCGGCCGACCTTGCCAAGGGCTGGCCGGGTGCACAGCTGCGTGACAACGCGCTGTCGAAGGCGCGCTTCGAATTCCGCTGGGAAGACCAGTTCAACCTCGGCCTCGATCCGGAGAAGGCGCGCGCCTTCCACGATGAAACGCTGCCGGCCGAGGGCGCCAAGATCGCGCACTTCTGTTCGATGTGCGGTCCGAAGTTCTGCTCGATGAAGATCACGCAGGAAGTGCGCGACTACGCGGCCACGCTCGACGCCAACGCCACCGCCGCCGCAGTTAACCCAACTGCGGGCATGGAAGAGAAGTCGATCGAGTTCCGCAAGAGCGGCAGCAAGATCTACAGCTAACCCACCGGTGCAATGCCAACCCCAACTTCATTCGACGTAACGATCCTCGGTGGCGGCCTCGCCGGCCGCCTGTGTGCCTGGCAACTCGCGCAGACGGGGGTGCCCCCCGCGCGCATTGCCTTGGTGGATCGCGGTCCGCGTGACGGCAGCGGTGCCGCGGCGTACGTTGCCGCGGCCATGCTGGCGCCGCTTGCCGAAGCCGCCGTGGCCGATCGTTTTGTCGTGGACTTGGGGTTGGCAAGCCTGGCGCTGTGGCGCGATTGGTTGCCCAAGCTGCGTACGCCGGTCTTCTTCCAGGAGGCCGGCACGCTGGTGGTGTGGCATGCGACGGACCGTGGTGAGGCGTCACTGTTTGCCAACCACGTGCGCAATGCCGCGCCGCCCGAGCGCGTGGCCGCCGATCTGCGTGCCGTGGACGCGTCCGGCATTGCCCAACTCGAGCCGCTGCTCGCACAACGCTTCACGCAGGGGTTATATCTCGCTGGCGAAGGTCAGCTTGACCCGCGCGGCGTGTTGGATGCGCTGGCGACCGAGCTGGAAGCGCTCGGCGTGCAACTGCGCTGGAATACCGAGGTTGTCGATCCGAGCCCCGACGCACTGGCTGCCGCCGGGCTGGGTGCGCGCCTGGTGCTCGATTGCCGGGGCCTCGGTGCCAAGCCGCAGTGGCCGCGACTGCGTGGCCTGCGCGGCGAAGTGGCGCGCATCCATGCGCCGGACGTGTCGCTCACGCGGCCGGTGCGCATGCTGCATCCGCGCTACCCGCTCTACATCGCGCCCAAGCCGGGCAATGTCTACGTGATCGGCGCGACCGAGCTGGAATCCGACGACATGTCGCCAGCAAGCGTGCGCTCCACGCTGGAATTGCTGTCTGCGGCCTACGCCGTGCACCCCGCGTTTGGCGAGGCGCGCGTGCTGGAGCTGAACACGCAGTGCCGCCCGACGCTGCCGGACCACCGTCCGGCAGTCCGCTGGGATGGCGCTGGCACGTTGTCGGTCAATGGCCTGTACCGGCACGGCTACATGATCGCGCCCGCCGTCACCCAAGCGGCGGTGGCAGCGGCGTGCGACGTGCTGGACGGCTGTGCCTTCGATACGGACGACTGCGAATGGCCCGAGCTATTCGCCGCCGCTGCATCGCCTGAACCTGTTTTGTCATGACGCTGAACGTCACCCTCAACGACCTGTCGCTGGCCCTGCCTTTGGGCAGCACGCTGGCCGACGCCATTGGTGCGGCCACGCCGCAACTGCAGATCGCGCCGCCATTTGCCGCATCCGTGAATGGCGATTTCGTGCCCAAGGCGCGCCATGCGCAGCACGCGCTCAAGACAGGCGACCGCATTGCACTCGTGCAGCCCGTCGTGGGCGGCTAGGAGTCTTCGATGACCACTACGAACCTGTCCGCCGTGACTGACCCACTGCGCCTCTACGACGAAACCTTCTCCTCGCGCCTGCTGCTCGGCACGGCACGTTACCCGTCGCCGCAATCGCTGGAAGACGCCGTGCGTGTTTCCAACCCGGCCATGCTGACGGTGGCGCTGCGCCGCCAGAGCGCGGGCTCGCCCGAGGGCGGCGCCGGCTTCTGGAAGATGCTGCGCGAACTCGGCGTGCCGGTGCTGCCGAACACCGCTGGCTGCTATTCCGCCGACGAGGCTTATACCCTCGCGCAAATGTCGCGCGAAGTGTTCGAGACCGACTGGATCAAGCTCGAAGTCATCGGCGACGACTACACGCTGCAGCCCGACACGCTCGCGCTGCCGGCTGCGGCCGAACGCCTCATCCGCGACGGCTTCAAGGTCCTGCCGTACTGCACCGAAGACCTCGTGCTGTGCCGCCGCCTGCTCGACGTCGGCTGCCAGGCGCTGATGCCGTGGGCCGCACCCATCGGCACCGGCCGCGGGCCCACCAACCCGTACGGCCTGCGCCTGCTGCGCGAGCGCCTGCCCAACGTACCGCTCATCGTCGATGCGGGCCTGGGTGTGCCGTCGCACGCGACACAGGTGATGGAATGGGGCTACGACGCCGTGCTGCTCAACACCGCTGTCGCCCAAGCCGGCGACCCGGTCGCGATGGCGCAGGCGTTTGCGTTGGCCACGCAGGCCGGTCGCCTTGCACGGCTGTCCGGCCCGATGCCTGAGCGTGATGTCGCGCAGGCCAGCACGCCGGTTGTTGGGTTGCCGTTCTGGCATGCCGAAGAGAGAAGCGCATGAGCCTGTCTGCCTTGCGTTTTTCCGCTGCGTGGCCGGAAGCGGCCGCGCTTGCCGCACAGATCGTCGATCGCCATGCGGAGGCCTTTGGCCGCGCGTCGCATGCCTGGAGCGTGACCGACCGTGCTGACGAAGCCACGAGCGCCGCCACGGTCCTGCTGACAACGGATGCGGGGCAAGCCGAACGCGCGCGCTCCGCTGGCGCCGCGGTTGTGCTGACGGCAGTGGAAGGCGACCTGCTCATCGACACTGTGCACGATCGCCTCGGCACGTACCGCTTCACGTCTGCGGCGCAGGGCGATGCATTCGATGCGCGCTTCGTCGCCGTCTTCGGTGCGGCACTGGCGCTGGCATTCGAACCGCGCGATGCGCTATGCGTGGCGCGCGCGTGGATCGCCGAAGCGAATGCCGATGCGCTGGCCTGGCCCACGCAATTTGATGCCTTGCCCCGCGTGCTCGAACCGGCGTTGCCGTGCCCGACCGCAGCGGACCTTGCCTTTGCGCTGGGCCCGACGCAACTGGGCGTCTACGCTGTCGTGCCGGATGCGGACTGGGTGGCGCGCCTCGTCGCGCTCAAGGTGCCGACGGTGCAATTGCGCTTCAAGTCGGACGACGCGCAAGCCGTGGTCGACCAGGTGCGCCGGGCAGAAGCCGCAGCGCGCGGCAGCGCCACGCGCCTGTTCATCAACGACCACTGGCAAGTCGCGCTTGACGTGTACACGCAGGCGCCCAACAGCGGCATCTACGGCATTCACCTCGGCCAGGAAGACATCGACGAAGCTGACCTGGTGGCGATTCGCTCGGCCGGACTTCGCCTTGGCATCAGCACGCACGGCTTTGCCGAAATGCTGCGCGTCGCCCCGCTGAACCCGAGCTACCTTGCGCTCGGCGCTGTGTTTGCCACGCCCACCAAGACCATGCCGACCGTGCCGCAGGGCCTCGGCCGACTGTTCGCCTACGCGGCGGCCATGCGCACGCGCGAGCCCGCACCGGCGCTGGTGGCCATCGGCGGCATCGATCTGGCAGCGATGCCGCGCGTGCTGGAATCGGGCGTGGGCTCCGTGGCGGTGGTGCGCGCCATCACCCAGGCGGCCGATGTGCCGGCTGCGGTGGATGCCCTGCAAGCGACGTTCGCGGCGCACGTGCGCGCGTAAGCATCGTCCGCCGCACGTCGGTGCGCTTGCGCCGCGCACCCGCGCTTTTGCTGACCTATCCTGTTCGTGCGCCGCTGCGGTCGCCGCAGCGGCTTTCCAACACACGCTGCAGGAGACAAGACATGGCGGTCCAGCCCATCCCTGAGGGTTACCACAGCGTCACCCCGTACCTGAGCATCAAAGGCGCCGCGCGCGCCCTCGATTTCTACAAGCAGGCCTTCGGCGCCACCGAGCTCGTTCGCATGGATGGGCCCAACGGCACCATCGCGCACGCTGAAATACGCATCGGCGATTCCCCCATCATGATGTCGGACGAAGCGCCGGACACGGTCTGCGCCAGCCCCGACACGCTGCAGAGCACGTCAGTGGGACTGATGATCTACGTGCCCAACGTCGACGCCGTGTTCGCCAATGCCCTGAAGGCGGGCGGCACGGAAGTCCGTCCTGTGGTGGACCAGTTCTACGGCGACCGCTCCGGCACGCTTAAAGACCCGTTCGGTCACGTGTGGACGGTGTCTACGCATGTGGAAGACGTGGCGCCCGACGAGATGGCCAGGCGCATGGAGAAGTGGACGAAGGAACAGGCAGCAGCGTCGGCCTGATATCGGCAGCCTTCAAGAAAAAAGCGCGGATGAGAGCCGCGCTTTTTTTTGTTCCTGCATTCCAGACTAGCTGCCGCGCCAAACATATCCCGTCGTTGTTCATCGCGTGCATGCCTCGGGACGAAAAAGTCAAAGAGTGTTGAGTGAGGTCGATTTCGTGCGCGACGCTCGGACACTGGTGGAGCTGTGTGCATTTGCATCTTCCACCCTGAGGTCCTGCACGATGACTATCCCTGAACAGGCTCTGCCCGAAACTACCGTCACCGCCCGCCGCCGCTCGTTCTACGGCATCAAGGTGACGGATATCACCCTACCCGGCAGCCCATGCCGCACCGTCGTCCACCCCGCGCCACTGCCCGGCGTCATCATCTTCGTCCATGGCGTCAACTCCACCGGCGAATGGTTTGATGCCGCAGAGGAAGGCCTTTGCAAGGGGCTCAATGCCCGCCTGCAACGCAACGACGAACAGGTCGCCTATCCCAAGGAGAGTGGCAAGCTTCGCCCCATGCGCTATACAGCCGAATTGACGGAAGACGGCTATATACGCCGCGACCTCAAAGCCAACACCTTCATTGAACCGGGCAGCGGCACCAGCCCCGTCATCCGTTTTCGCTGGGGCTACAAAGCCAGCAGCGAGGACGTCGTCCAGGAAGACGGCACCATCCGCAATGAGCTTGCCAGCGTGGGTGGCAATATCCTGCTCGACGAGAAAAACGCCTGGGGCGGCGGTCCGTTCGTCAATGGCGCCTCCGCTCTGCCGGATCTGTTCGGCAAGGGCACCGACAGCGAAGTGTTGGGCGGTCTGTTTGAGCTCCAGCACCTGCAAACCAGCGACCGTCAGATCTACAGCGCGCCCACGCGCCACTACCAGGCCTTTGCCGCGTGGCGGTTAGCCAAGCTGGTCGCTCGTATCCGGGAGTTACACCGCGACATTTTCGAACGCGATTGTCCCATCACCGTCGTCTGCCACAGCCAGGGCAACATGGTGGGCTTGGCTTCTGCCTACTTCGGCGCCAACCACCGCGAGTTCCAATCATTGGGCGTAGCCGACACCTACGTCCTCGCCAACCCGCCATACAGCCTGCGTGGTAGCCGCCTGGATAACTTCAGCCAATTCGACGGCGCAGGCCGCGTTACCTACGACGCGCGCGTTGCCGGCCTCAAGGGCTTCTTCAACATCGTGCGCCACTTCCAGGCCCGGGCCCAGCACTACAGCCACCACGCCGTGGACCAGCTCGGATTCAACGCGTGCCCCCAGAATGGCGACACCCCGCGCACTGCCGCCCAGGACAGCGCAGACCACCAGACCCGCGGGCGCGTCTTCCTCTATTGCTGCCCGCACGACCGCGTCATCTCCGTCTCACCCGTCCAAGGCATGGGCTGGCTTGGCTTGAACGACAAGGATGTGCAAGCCACCGGGGCACAGGGCATTCTGTTCCAACGCGTCTGGGCGCAAACCAAGCCGGGCACGCCGTACAAGGTGGGTGCAGAACCGGGCTACCGCTACCGTTATTGGCACGACACCATCGGCGCCACGCCGGCCGATGTGGGCAGCGGCTGGGATGACACCGCCGGCACCTTCAAACCGAGGAACACCAACCCCACCTTCTGGACGCCGTCCCCTGACACCGCGGGTGTTTCCTTCGCCAGAATCTGGGGCGATTCGCGCAAGAGCATTTGGGGCAAGCTTGTCGCCAGCGCTGCCGGCGTTCCGATCCAAGCCCTCATGTGGGGTGGCCAAGCCGTCAAGGGCGCCACCAACGTCAATGCCGACCCAGCGGATGACTGGACGGTGCTCGTCAACGCCCCCAAGGTGCCAAGCGGTGGCATCGTACCCCAGGCCGTCTACCTGCCGCACGGCGAGCCTCGACCCGGCGAGATCTCGCATCCGGATGGCGTGCGCACCATGGGCCCCTTCAACCAGCACAAGGAATCGGCCAGCGATGCACTGAACCGCAAGCGGAGCATCCCTGAAGGGCAGTTCGACCCCTACGCCGAGCAGCGCAAGAGCGGCCGCGGCAACGCCACCAGCGAAGCCGCCATGCGCTACGACCAGAACGCCGGGGTGCGCCAGCGCGCGCGGCGCGAAATCTACAACGATGACGGCACCGCCAGGAAGGGCGTGCCCTTTGCGGAAGGCGATGTCGAGAAGATGAACGCCGCACAACACCACACCTTGCGTGGCACGAAGTTCGGCGCTTTCGAACAGCAAGAGCGCACGGCCTTGATGAAGGACGGCGAAGACGCGCAGGCCACCAACCACTCCACCATCCTCACCAACGCCATGCATGCGGAACATGTGCTCGCCTATGACGTGGACGTGGGCCTGTGCCACTTCGATGAGCTGCTGATGAACCAGTTGCGGCGGATGGCGGATTGGCGGTGGTGTAGCCCTGTGGAGGATGACGAATACCCGCCGGGCCGCGATTCCGAGTCGGACGATGAGTTCACTTACTACAACACCAAAGAGGCGCTCTATCGGGGGAGCGCACTGGCCAAACACGAGCTGCTGGATGCCAATCAAGGGGCAGTTAAGGCCATCGGCATTCCTGACGCGCGCAACCCGGGGCGCTTTGATGCCCACCACATGCCGCCAGACGGACCACGCTACGCCTGAGGAACCCACATGCGCGATTCATTTCATCTCATCGCTTACAGGCGTGCCGCCACCCACGCGCTGGCCGCCGCCTGCCTGTTGCTTACTGCCTGTCAATCCGGAGTCCAGATGCCCACCAATAAAACCTACTATCGCCAGCCCATCGCCTGGCCGCGCATGCAAACGCAAGCAGAACAAGGTGATCCGGGTCGGGCGCCTGCCGCTGTCCTGCTTGGGGTGCAATGGCTTAATCCGCTGATGTGGCGGGACTACCCGACCCAATGGAATCTGCTGTGGGCACAAGGGCTCGCACAGCCCAATGACGACGACCTGCAAGCGAAGCGCTTCAAGCTGGGCGATGCAGTGGGGCAAGTCACCAATGGCGTCGCCCGCTACAAGCAGCTGGAGGATTTGCCGCACGTGAAGCGTGACAAATTCGCGACGGCGTTAAGCGATTTGATTACTGCTCCGCTGAACACTTTTAACGACTACCTCGAGAACCCGAACTACTTCTATTCCCTCAAGCGGGGTACCAGCCGCCCTAACTACTTCGACCCAAACGTGTTCTTTGGACTGCCGCGCGAGTGGTTGAACACGCCCACGTACTTCAACGCCAATCCGAAGGACACCGGCTTGGATGCCATGCTCCGCGAGCAACGGGAGATGGGGGTTCCGGCGCCAAGCTACCTTGCCTATGACGCTGCCCACGCTGAAGAGCGCATGCGCGACTACTGGGTCACGCTGCACAAAGACCGGGAGGGGAAAACTGTGCGTGGTACCCGCGTCCTTCCGTCCATGATCATTGGAGAACGCACCCTGTCACTGCTGGCCGTGCGTCGCCTTGTGTTTCATGAAATTGCGCGGGACTCACAAGCCAGGAGCATGCTGCTCAACCCCGAAGGCAAGTTGCCCAACGTCACGGTGTCAGCAGGCGACACGAACGTGGGTTTCTACAACCTCCAAGACGCCCTCAAGTTCCTGGCGCAACACCCTGACAAGTTGGCGTGGGTATGGAACGTAGACGCCCCCAACTACCCGATGGGCGAGCAGACCAATGAGAACACCGCCCTACTGATCCTCGGCCACCCGAGTGCCGACTGGGGCTACACAGCACTGGCCTCGATCTACACCCCGCATCAGCACCAAGGCGCCATTGGAAACAAGGCGGCCAACCCCGGTGGGGCATGGACGGGGCTCATGCAAGCTGTGCAAGCGCAGGCCGCAGCACAGCATCCGGTCGAGCGCGTCTACTACGACGTGCCAAAGCATGCCGGCAATGTCACCTCGTTGATGGGGCCGCTGCGCGCCGCGATTCACCAGCAGTGGCCTGACCTCGACCAGATCGCCAACGTGTACAGCGTGGCTGAACACATGGAAGGCCCGGCCCGGGCTGCAAGCTTTGCTGTCAATGCCGCGTTTGCGGCAGCGTACGCAAACCAGAGCGGCAAGAGCGCCGTCGTCACCAGCGTGGCCGATGCGACCGATAGCTGGGCAGTGCTGATCGGGCCGCCGCCGGGCTGGCAACCCAAGCCGCAGGTGACGTACTGGCCGCGTGCACGAGGCGAGAACCGGGCGTATTGGGCGTGGTTTGGGGAGCGGACCGACAGCAATAAGGCCAACGTCCAATGAAACCGGCACGAGACAGGTTCAACGCGGCTGACACGTCACCTGCACATTGTTCACATCGCCATTGACCCTGCCGTTGCCATTCGTCACCACACAGTTGGCCGACGCGGGCTGCGTGCTGATCGTCACCACATAGCTGCCGTCGAACGGCACCAGCCCGCCAAACACGAACGGGCCGTTGGCGGCCAGCGTGAGCGAATCGCGGCCGTTGTTGAGCAATACGATCGACTGGCCGCCAGGCAGCCCGGACAACGTGCCGCCAATCGAGAAGGCGCTGCCGATAGGCGAGCCGAGGCTGATGTAGCCATTGCAGGCACCAAGCAGCGAGCACAGCGCGGCCACCGGAAGGCAGCGAACCAGCATGAGCGGCAGGCGTTTCATGGCGGCTCCCCTGATCAGTCTTCGTCGACATCCACTTCGAGCGAACGCGGTGCTGCGAGCGGCCGCGGCGCGAACCCGTGGTTCAACGGACCGGCGCCCCGCCCGAGCGCCAGGTGGCGGCCGGCACCGATGGCGTGCAGCAGGTAATCGAGCGAGGCTTCGATGGCCGCTTCCAGCGCATCGCCACGCGCCAGGTGGGCTGCAATGGCGGCGGACAGCGTGCAGCCCGTGCCGTGCGTGTGCGGCGTGTCGATGTAGGTGTGGGCGTAGATGCGCTCGGCGCCGTCGGCGGTGACGAGCACGTCTTGCAGCACGCCGTCTTCGCCGGCGGTAGACGCGCCGGCCAGGTGCCCACCCTTGAGCAGCACGGCGCGGGGCCCAAGCGCCAGCAGGTCGCGCGCGGCGGGCAGCATGTCGTCGGCCGTGCGCACTTGTCGGCCAAGTAGCGCGCTGGCTTCCGGCAGGTTGGGCGTGACGAGCAGCGCGCGCGGGAACAACCACTTCGCCATCGCCTGTGCCGTGGCATCGCTGCCGAGTTGCGCGCCGCTGGTGCTGACCATGACGGGATCGACGACGAGGTTGGCGATTGGGTGGCGGTCTAGCGCAGAGAGGATGGCTTCCACCACCTGCGGCGTACCGAGCATGCCGGTCTTGGCGGCGTCCACCCCAATGTCGCTTGCCACGGCGTCGATCTGCGCGGCGACGATGTCTGGGGTGAGCGATTCCACCGCCGTCACGCCCAGCGTGTTCTGCGCGGTGATAGCGGTGATGGCCGACATGCCGTAGCAGCCGAGCGCGGCAAACGTCTTCAGGTCAGCCTGGATGCCCGCGCCGCCGCCGCTGTCCGAACCGGCGATGGTGAGCACGCGCGGCACGTGCGAGGCGGGAGCGGCAAACGCAGCGAGGGTCGGGTCGGTGATCGTCATGTCGTGCGAATGTTTGGGGGGTGTTTCGCACTATAGCGCTATCGCGGCCGGATCGATGTGCGGGGTCCTGAACCTGATTGGCGAGGGTTTCCGCCTCAAGCGCGAGGCTCAGACCGTGGAACGCGACGGTTTTTGGCTCGAACGCGAGGCTCTGACCGTCGAGCGCGACAGTTTTTGGCTCGAACGCGAGGCTCAGACCGTGGAACGCGGCAGTTTTTGGCTCGAACGCGAGGCTCAGACCGTCGAACGCGACAGTTTCAGCCTGACACGCCAGGGTCGCAGGATGGGACGCCGTGCCTTCAGGCTCGAACGCAACGTCCGGCCGCTCGAGCTGCAGACGGCGGCACTTCAGTCCATCAGGTCGGTGTAATCGGCGGCGGCGTAGCGTTGGGCGCGTTCCCACGGTGCGGCGGCGGGCGCCGGCAATGCCGTCACGCGCGTGAGCTTTCGTTGGGTGCCGGTGGCGTTGCGCGATTCCACGCGACGCGGGTATTGGCCGGCCACGTCCCAATCGACGGTGACGGTGCGCTCGCCCTGCGTCGAGCGGTAGGTCTGCACGCCATTGCGTACCGGGCCTTCGGCGCGCATGCCTTTGAGCGCGGCCGGGTCGAGCAGGTGATACGCCGTCGCCCATGAACCGTCGAAGCCGATGTTGGAATATTCGGCCGGTTCCACGGCGTAGTTTTTCTGCTGCGAGGCGCTCACCACGCGCACGGTCAGCGCGCCCCTGGCGTTGCGTTCGATCCAGCGCGGGGCGGTGTCGGTATCGGCGTGCTTGTGGCCGGCGTGGGGGTTGGCGTGGTCATGCTCGGCGTGCGCCGACGCGGGCGGCAGTTCGCGCGCGATCCAGACACGGTCGCCCTGGCGATAGACGCGCTCTGCAAAGCGGACGTCGCGCTGGATGCCGTCGGTGCCGAGCGACGACAGTCGGTGTTCGACGCGCAGGGCGGTCAGCGAGTTGGACGAAGCCGGCCCGGCGGCCTGTGCCGGGGCAGCGAGCGCAGCGAGGGCAAACGAAAACAGAATGCGGACAGATCGGGTCATACGAATGCGGTCAGGCTGAAACGAAAAAAGCGCATGCCGACTGCCTCGGCATGCGCATCAATGGAAACGCAGGAATCAGAGGCCCATGGCCGTCTTGACCACGCCGAACACTTTCGTGTTGTCCAGCGTGCCCTTCAGCGGTGCGCTGCCCGGACCAGAGGAGAACAGCATCACATCCCCGCCGCCGTGCGTTTCCGAACCAGGCGTGCCGAGCTGCACGCCCACTTCCTGCAGGTAATCGTCTGCCGCCGTGTCGACCGCGGCCACGTTGTCGCGGGTGGCTTTGCGCGTCGTGCCGCCGTTGCCGAACACCAGTGTGGTGTACGGCAGGCCGTCGGCGGCCAATTGCGGCTGGCCGGTCTTGATGTCGTTCGACACGCCCAGGATCGGATTGCCCTTGCGGGGGTAGCCGTTGATCGTCATCGTGTGGTCGTGGTCGGCCGTGACGACGATCAGCGTGTTCGACAGATCCGCCGTGCCCAGCGCGCGCTTGATGGCTTCGTCAAACGCACCCGCATCTTCCAGCGCGCGCTTGGCATTGGTGCCGTGCAGCGCGTGGTCGATGCGGCCGCCTTCCACCATCAGGAAGTAGCCCTTGCCGTTTTTCTGCAGCACGCGGATGGCCTTCTCGGTCATGTCCGCCAGGCTCGGCTCGTCCACGCTCTTCTTCACGCGGTCCAGCTCGTAGTTCATGTGGTCGAGGTTGAACAGGCCGAGCAGCTTGTTCGTGGTGGCCGGGTTGACAGCCGCCAGTTGCGTGCCGGTGGACACATAGGTGTAGTTGGCTGCCTGGAACTGCGCGGTCAGATCGGTCGTGTCGGTGCGCTTGCTGCCCGTCGTGCCCTGCGGCAGGTAGTGACGGCGGCCGCCGCCGAGCAGCACGTCCAGGCCATCCTTGAGCGCGGTGTTGTACAGCGCGTTGCCCGGCGCGCCTTGCGCGGCTATCTGGTTTTCACCGTCGCGGTGGCAGATGTGCGAGTACGTGGCGGCCGGCGTGGCGTGCGTGACGCGCGTGGTCGTCACCGCGCCCACCGACTTGCCGGCAGCCTTGGCCAGCTCCAGCAGCGTCACGGCCGGCGTGCCGTTGTTGGCGGGGCACGTGCTGTCTGCACCGCTCACGTAGCCCTTGCCGGTGGCATCGCTGGCCTTGGTGTCGGCCGACATGGAGATGACTTCGTTGTTCATCTTCACGCCGGTCATGTACGCCGACATCGACGGCGCGCTGTCGGTGGTCTGCGCATCGTTGGAGTACGTCTTGATGCGCGCCGTGCGCTTGAGCGATTCCATCGTCAGGCGCCCGGCCTCGCCCACCTTGTAGATGCGCGTGGCGGTGACGGTGGTCGGGCCCATGCCATCGCCCAGGAAGAAGATCACGTTCTTGGCTTCACCGGCGGCGTGCGCTTGGGCGCAGGCACCGGCCGCCAGCGCCAGCAGCGTGGCGCGCAGGATACGGTTCGATTGCGTGTTCATGATGTGCCCTCTCCCTCTTACAGACCCATGGCCTGCTTGATGAGGCCGAAGACCTCGGTGTTGTCCATCGTGCCGGTAAAGCGCTCGGCGCCCAGGCCGCGTGCGCCGATGAAGACATCGGTGCCGCCATGCGTTTCGCCACCCGGTGCAACCGGGATCACGGCTTCCTGGTGGTAGTTCTTGTCGTACACGGCAGCATCGGTCAGCGCGCCGCGCGTGGCCGGGCGGTTCTCACCCGTGCCGAAGCCGATGATGGTGAACGGGTTGCCGCCCGTGTCGGTGGCGTTGGCGCCCGTCACGTAGTTCTTGAGTAGGCCCAGCACGCCGGGGTTGCTGTCACTGGTCGGGCCCGTGCGCTTGGCGTAGCCGTTGAGCACCAGCGTGTGGTCGTGGTCAGCCGTGACGACGATCAGCGTGTTCTTCAGGCCCGGGTCGATCGTGTTGAGCTTGTCGATCGCGCCGCGGATGGCGGAGTCGAACGCCACCGTGTCCTGCAGCGCCTTGCGGGCGGTGGTTTCGTGCAGCGCGTGGTCGATGCGGCCGCCTTCCACCATCAGGAAGAAGCCCTTCTTCTTGGCGGCGAGCACGTCGATGGCCTTGTTGGTCATCTCGCCCAGGCTCGGCTCCTTGCTCGGGTCACGATCCAGGTCGTACGACATGTGGCTGCTGGTGAACAGGCCGACGACCTTGCCGTCGGTGGCTTGCAGCGTGTCGAATTCGGCCTTGTTGCTGACATAGCGGTAGCCGCCCGCCTTGAGTTCGGCGATCAGGTCGCGGCCATCGGTGCGTGCGCCGCCTGCCGTGGTCGGCTGGAAGTGCTTGCGGCCGCCGCCGAAGACCACGTCCACACCATCGCCCAGCGCAGCGTTGAAGCCCTTGCCGGCCGGCGTGAGTTGCGCGGCGATGGTGTTCTCGCCGTCGCGATGGCAGATGTGCGAATACGTGGCGGCCGGCGTGGCGTGCGTGATGCGCGTGGTGGTGACCACGCCCGTGCCGTAGCCCGCAGCCTTCATCAGTTCGAGCAGCGTCGTGACGGGCTTGCCGTTGCCGCTCGGGCAGATGCTGTCGGCGCCCGAGAGGTAATCCTTGCCGCCCGCGTCATAGGCCATCGTGTCCGGCGACATCGAGATGACCTCGTTGTTCATCTTCACGCCGGTCATGTAGGCCGACATCGACGGCGCGGAATCCGTCACCTGCGCGTTGTTCGAGAACGTCCGCACGAAGCCGGTTTCCGGCAGCGTGTCCATGGTCAGCTCGCCGTCTTCGCCCACCTTGTAGATGCGCGCGGCGGTCATGGTGGTCATGCCCATGCCGTCGCCCAGGAAGAACACGACGTTCTTGGCGGGCGTGGTGGGCGTACCGGCGTCGGGCGCTGCGGTGCCGGCGTTGCTGGATGTGCCGTCGCTGCCGCACGCTGCCATGGCGAGCGCGGCTGCTACGGCGGCGGCGTACTTCGTAAGTTTGTGGTTGTGCATCGTTGGCTCCCTGAACGATGCCCGGCACTTTGGTGGTGGGGTGTTGCAGGTCCGTGATGCGGGGGGGGCGCTTCTTAACCCGATCGCAAGGTTTCCGACCCGCTGGTGGATTGACAGCCGCGTCGTATATCCCCAGTCCGTCTCTGGGGATATGTCTTTCTCATTCTTACTGGTTCTCGCCAGCCCGTTCTACGGCGGTGAGCACTTCCCACGTTTCAGGGTTGACCTGACGGCCTTCCAGCGTTGTTAGCACGAACGCGCCGATGGCATCGAGAAACCCGCGCCTAAATTCCGGCGGGTGGATGCCGGTAGGCGTGCACAAGCACCGGACATGAAAAAGGCCGCGCGAAAGGCGGCTGTCCGTCTGGAAGTTGGTGGGCTGCTAAACCCGGCCATCGCAAAAGCGATGACATGCGGGTTATAGCGATGATGGGTTGTGCGATGCGGATGCCGGGAAGGCAGCAGTCGAGCGCAGTCTGTGCGTGACAACTCTTAACGCAGTTGCCCGTCATTCTGATTTGATTCCAAGACTACGCGCGTTACCGTAACGGCGAACCACAACACCATGCATGTCTTCACGAAGTTGGCGTGTCACGCACGAGGAGCACAGAGATGGGCGCAGCAGAACGCATGTCCAACATGATCGGCAGCTCCCGTACAGTCAGCGCGACGAGCAGCTCGATTCCTGACCTGCTCGGGGTGCCACAGCTTGAATTCGTCCGCGTAGTTGGCCGCGAAGCCCTGAGCGAGCTGTTTACTTACACGGTCGATCTGCGCCCCGTCTCCCTCGCCGCCGACCAATCCATGCTCGAATCCGACCTGGATGCCGCCATCGGCCACGAGATGACTTTGTCGATTGAACTGGACGGCATGGGCGCTGGCCTGCTTGGCGGCGTCGGTGCAGGAACGCGAGAAATCACCGGGCTCATCACCGCCATCGAACTCATCGGCGGCGTGGACGACAACCGGCGCTACCGCTACACCCTGCGTCCTTGGCTCTGGTTGGCGACGAGGACCTCTGACTACAAAGCCTTCCAGAACAGAACCGTCATCGACATCCTCGATGAAGTCCTCGCCGACTACAACTTCAGCGTCGACAAGCGTCTGGACACCAGCGTCTACCCCAAACTGATCTGGGAAGTGCAGCACGGCGAAACCGACGCTCACTTCATCCAACGCCTCACCGAACAATGGGGCATCAGCTACTTCTTCGAACACGACGGCGGACATCATCGCCTAGTCCTCGTTTCTGAATCGGGCGCCTGGCGCAAGTTTCCCAGTGCGGCATATCACACCTTGCCGATCTACCCGCAAGGCTTTAAGGTCGACCAGGAGCACCTCACGCGCTTCGAACCTATCAACCGCCTGTGCACTGGCAAAGTCACGTTCAAGGACTACGACCCGCGCCAGCCCAAAGCCGATCTGACCACCGACGACAGCCTGCCGCGCGACACGCTGTTCTCCGAGTTCGAGCGCTACGAATACGAACCCGGCCTCTACGCCAGCCGAGACATTGGCAGCCTGCACGCCCGCATCCATATGGAAACGCACCGCGCCAAAGGCCGGCGCATGCGTGGCGTCGGCAATCTGCGTGGTGTCACGGCCGGCAACACCTATCATATTGCCAACCACGACCACGACGCGCTCAACCGCGAAGTCCTGATTGTGAGCACCGAGCTGTTGCTCGAAGACGTGGGCATCCACAGCGGCGGCACTCAGCAATACACCTGCCGCGTCAGCTTCGAAGCCCAGCCGACGGATGAAGTCTTGCGTCCCGCACTCACGGCGCACAAGCGCCGCGTCCAAGGCATCCAGCGCGCCGTCGTCACAGGCCCCGAGAACCAAGAGATCTGGACCAACGACCACGGCTGCGTCAAAGTCCAGTTCGAATGGGACCGGTACGGCCAATACGACGAGAATTCGTCACCCTGGGTGCGCGTGTCCAACGGCTGGTCGGGCGACCAGTTCGGCACCATGCACGTTCCCCGCATTGGGCAGGAAGTCCTCGTTGACTACCTCAACGGCGATCCGAACACGCCCATCATCGTCGGGCGCGTCCCCAACCAGCTCAACACACCGCCCTGGAGTCTGCCCACCCAGCACGCCTTGTCCGGTGTTGCCAGCAAAGAGCTCTTTGGGCAGCGGCGCAACCACCTGCTGATGGACGACACGCAGGGCCAGATCCAGGCCCAGTTGTCGTCTGACCATCTGACATCCCAACTCAACCTGGGCTATCTGACTAGCGTCCCCGGCAACCCCGGCAGAAAGGATGCCCGGGGCGAGGGCTTCGATCTGCGCACCGATGGCCAGGGCAGCCTGCGAGGAGGCAGGGGCCTGTTCTTTACCGCAGAGGGGCAAATCGCCGCCGTTGGCGGTCACCTTACGCGCGACGAATTTATCCGTTGCATGCGCGCAGCGCTAGAGGCGGCCGAATCTCTGGGCAACTACAGCAGCCAGCACGAAGCGCTCAAGACCGACACCGATCCGCAATCCCAGCTCACCCAAGCCATTGAAGACTGGGACGCGGGCGCCAACAATCACAAGGACGCGGGAGGACAGGGCGGGCAACGCATCATCGGCGCCTACGCCCCGGCCGGCATGGCCTTCGCTACACCCGAGACGCTGACCAGCTACGCCGGCAAGCATATCGACACCATATCGAAGCTCAACCAGCAATACACCGCTGGTCAGCAGTACGTTGTCAACGGCGGCACTGGGATCAGCCTGTTTGCCCACAGTGGTGACTGGAAGGCGATCGCCCACCGGGGCCAACTTGTACTGCAGGCACAAGCCAAGAGCATCGAGGTCAATGCCAAGACCGACGTGGTCATCACGGCCACTGACGGCACGGTGCTGCTCAACGCCAAGACGGGTATCACGATCATGAGCGGCAACGCCGGCATCCGCATTGCCGACGGCTGCGTGGACATCTTTGGGCCGACACGCGTGCATGCGCATACCGCTGACTTTGATGCGCCGGGGCCGCAGAGCATTTCTGCTGCTATGAACGACTGGACGAACAGCCCATTCGACGAGGGCTTCCAACTTCTGGATGAGGCAACAGGCAAGCCGCTGGCCCAATACCGCTACGAGCTGATCCGACAGGACGGCACCGTGATTTCCGGTGTGACCGGCCATGACGGCCATCTTTCACAGCAGTGCAGTGAGATTGCGGAAGCGCTGGAACTACGCATTCTTGGATGTGCTTTCTGAACGCCAAGACGAGGGCGTTACAAGAATAGACGACAGAACGATATGGCAGATCAACCAAACAAAAACACTGGCCCCAGAGTTGCAACGGGCCACCCCAGCCCCGACGGGTCGATGCGGTATAGCTGGAACCTGACATCCACTGACCTGACCGATCTGGTTCAACTGAGACTTCAACCGGTACCGGTGCTGCCCATTATTTTTGTGCCGGGCATTATGGGGAGCAACCTAAAGAGCAAACCGAGCGGGCGAGACAAGGGGACCGCTGTCTGGCGGTTAAATGATGTAGCCGGGAGCGGTAAGCCTTTAGGGCTGGCGAAAGAAATGATCTTCAAGAAGGCAGGCGAGCGGCAAGCCGCGCTGAACCCCAGCACGACCGTCGTTGACAACGAGGGTGCGCTTCCCTCGCGCCCTGCGGGCAGCATACGCAGCCAGGCCGAATATATGGCACGCGGTTGGGGGGAGGTGGGTGAGGCGAGTTACCACAGCTTTCTGGTGTGGTTGGAAGAGGCACTTAACAGCAGCACTAAGTCCCACAACCGGAAGCTGGAGGAGACGCTCAAGGCAGCCTTTGACAATAACGGACATGCGCTCGGTGCAGTCAAACCGTTTGAGCCTTGCCACGTGTCCGACATCAATCAGGCCCTGCGGTGGCACTACCCCGTGTATGCATGCGGCTACAACTGGCTGCAAGACAACAAGGAATCTGCCCAGACGCTCAAGAAACGAATCGAAAGCGTGATCCGGGCCCACAACCAAGGGTTCGGGCAATGCGAGCAGGTTCTCGTGATCACCCATTCCATGGGCGGACTGGTGGCGCGCGCCTGTGCACAACTGCAAGGCATGGCCGGCAGGATTGCAGGCATTGTGCACGGCGTTATGCCTGCCACAGGTGCGCCGGTCGCGTACCGCCGTTGCAAGGTGGGCATGTGGGACGAGGATTACAAAGCAGGTCTCGTGATCGGCAATAATGGCCAGGACGTGACCGCTGTGTTCGCCCAATCCCCCGGCGCGCTCGAGTTGCTGCCATCCGGGCAATACAACAACCACTGGCTGCGCGTAAAAGACCCGTCCGGTACCGACATGCTGCCTCCCATTGCCGATCCCTATGAAGGAATCTACGGGATCAAGGACAAGTGGTGGGGCTTGATCAAGGAGGAGTGGTTGGCACCGGAGGGCGGAACGAATTTGCAGTGGACTGACGCGGTAACGAATATACGTAAGGCCAAGGAGTTTCACGCCAGCATTATCAACAGCTACCACGCAAACACCTACGGCTTCCATGGCGCCGATCCCAAGCAGGCCAGCTTCGAGCATGTCGAATGGCGTATGAAGATCGGGCAGTCGCCCACCGATGGATCGCGGCCTCCCAACCCGCAGTCAGTGATGCAGATGTCGCCGCAGGCAGCGCGTATTGAGGGGAGTACCCCGGAATACGTGGGCGGCCAAGGTAAGCGAAGCCATTACGAACTGCATGCCGCAAAGCAGGATGGCAGCGGAGACGGCACAGTCCCAGCCAGTTCGGGCCGCATGCCGGCCGGCGCGGCGAACGTCAAACAGTGGTTTGCCCTGAAGGGGTTTAAGCACGAACCCGCCTATAAGGACGACAGTGCCCGTGTGGCCACACTGTACGCCATTGTCAAATTAACTGCACAAGCACGCGAACCGAAGAGGGCCGGCGCATGATGATGGCCCGTTCTGTTCGCACCGCATTCCTAGCCAGCCTGTTACTTGTCGATTGCCAGCGTGCAACCCCCAGCCCATTTCCACCCATGGACCTAAACCAACCTTTTAAGACTCACTGTGTAGGCCGCATGTTGATCGACCTGCCTGAAGAGATTCGTCAGTATCCCGATAGCCTGCCGGGTGGTTACGTCAAGCTCTTTTATGGGCTGGACAAGAACTTCAGAACCGTTGACGTGATCGTTCCCGAGCAACGGCAACCGGAAGTCGAGCCGACGCTTTTGCGGGAAAAATTTGAGCAGGCCGTGCGTGAGCGCCAAGACGAGTTGCGTGCGAAATTGAACGAGAAGACCAAGGCGCCGATGCTAGTGTCTTCCAGGCCGGTTGGTGAGAACGGCGTGCTGATCCGACGGTACGAAAGTGCGCAGTTGGGCGACGTTTTCGTGAGCGAGCTACATCTGCTTGCTGATGGTATTCGGTATGTTGTTTTCGGGGCAGCGATTTATCCCATTGGGGGCATGTATGGCGAAGATGGGGAAACTGCCGAAGTAGTCGAATCTCGCCTAAAGAATCTCGCTGCCAACACGCGCGCCTATATCAACGCAGAAAGTGCGGGGCCGGGCTTTTGTGTCGACGGCGTTGTGCTCAATGACAAACACGACGACGAGCGCGGCAAATTCGAGTTTGGCAGCTCCTTCCACAAGGACGTGGGCTTCGATATCTACACAGAAGCACTGACTGAGCAAGATGAGGGGTTGCACGCGCGGGCCGCAGAGCGAATGGCGGGTGCGCCAGCGGGGTTTTGGGCGGGGTTTCATACCCTGCGAAAAGGTATCCGACAAGTGGCGGGAATGCAGGCAGAAGAATCGCTGCATGACTTTACCGAGCAGAAGGTCAAGCAGCAGCTATTTGTAGTCGAAACCTGGCGTGATCTTCCTGCCTATGAGCAACCAAGCATGCAAATGCGCATGAGCACTGGCGGCCAGCTCAACACGGGCGAATACGTCAGCACCTCGCTGAACAACGACGACGCGGTGCGCCTGTGGGACAAGATCGTGAATTCAATCCGGGTGAGACCGGGAGCGGTTGGTCCATCAGGCAAAGCCATGACCAAACGCTGAGGCGTTCGTGTGGGCAGTTGCCGCAGACGAAAATTCGCATGCCTCGACCGGAAATCGGAGAATTATCTTTAAGACGTTTTTGCGATACCGATATGTTTCATCGTATTAAATGGGCGATATTCCTTCCGCTGGCGCTGATGTTTGCGGTGTGGGTTGCAATCGCTGGCTATTATTCATTCGGATGCGGATCCGACGGGTGGGGGTACGCGCTCGCCCTCATGATCATCTTTGTGATTGCAGTTCCTTGGGTTTCAGCTGTGGCCGTACTGGGAATTTTGGCAGCGATTTTGGCATCATTCTCAATTGAGCCATACATGCTTCTTCGCCGAGGGACTTCAGTGATTGGTATGGGCGCTGCAGTTCCTGTTGGCTTGTTTGTTGGTGGCTACTTGATGGCGTTCGTCGTGCAATCGCATCCTCGCTGTGGGTTCGGCTTTTGATGAGGAATGGTGCGTACACCGTCGTCAGGTGAGTGCTGGGACACTGCTGTAAACGATAAGCCCGCTGGGACATGTGAGGAGCCGGGCGGTGGGGCCTGTCAGTAATTTCGTGATGGCATAGGCACTTTGCCCCTGAAAATCGCAATCGACTCGGTAGAAGTTCCCCACCCAAATCCGCTACAATCCATCCCATTCCGAGGAGCGTTGCAACGACCGGCCCAAGTTCAGACGGGGCGGCCGCCAGGCTCGGAAGTTCAAACGGCGCTCGCAGTATCGTGGCTGACACGATGGCGAGAACGCTTCTATCCGGGGCCCCAGCACGGGCCCCGTCTCAGTGGTCATCTCCCCGCGTGCGGTCACCCCTCTTTTTCGGAGTGATCCAATGAACGCTGTCACCGATCTGAAACACGACTACCTCGTCGCCGACATCAAGCTGGCCGACTGGGGCCGCAAGGAAATCGCCATCGCCGAGACCGAAATGCCCGGTCTGATGGCGATTCGCGAGGAATTTGCCGCGAGCCAGCCGCTCAAGGGCGCGCGCATTGCCGGCTCGCTGCACATGACGATCCAGACCGCCGTGCTGATCGAGACGCTCAAGGCACTCGGCGCCGACGTGCGCTGGGCCTCGTGCAACATCTTCTCGACGCAGGACCACGCTGCCGCCGCGATTGCCGCAACGGGCACGCCGGTGTTTGCGTTCAAGGGCGAGTCGCTCCAGGAATACTGGGACTTCACCCACCGCATCTTCGAATGGGCCGACGGCGGCACCCCCAATATGATCCTGGACGACGGCGGCGACGCAACGCTGCTGCTGCATCTGGGCGCCAAGGCCGAGAAGGACGCCTCCGTCCTTGCCAATCCGGGCAGCGAAGAAGAAACCTTCCTGTTTGCCGCCATCAAGGAAAAGCTGGCCAAGGACGCAACGTTCTACAGCCGCAACCTCGACGCCATCAAGGGCGTGACCGAAGAAACCACCACGGGCGTGCACCGCCTGTACCAGATGGCCCAGCGCGGCGAACTGCGCTTCCCGGCCATCAACGTCAACGACTCGGTCACCAAGAGCAAGTTCGACAACCTGTACGGCTGCCGTGAATCGCTGGTCGACGGCATCAAGCGCGCCACCGACGTGATGATCGCCGGCAAGGTGGCGATCGTGGCCGGCTACGGCGACGTGGGCAAGGGCTCGGCACAGGCACTGCGCGCACTGTCGGCGCAAGTGTGGGTGACGGAGATCGACCCGATCTGCGCGCTGCAGGCCGCCATGGAAGGCTACCGCGTGGTCACGATGGACTACGCCGCCGAGCACGGCGACATCTTCGTGACCTGCACGGGCAACTACCACGTCATCACGCACGATCACATGGCCAAGATGAAGGACCAGGCCATCGTCTGCAACATCGGCCACTTCGACAACGAGATCGACATCGCGTCCGTCGAGAAGTACCAGTGGGAAGAGATCAAGCCGCAGGTCGATCACGTGATCTTCCCCGACGGCAAGAAGATCATCATTCTGGCCAAGGGCCGCCTGGTGAACCTGGGTTGCGCCACGGGCCACCCGTCGTACGTGATGAGCAGCTCGTTTGCCAACCAGACCATCGCGCAGATCGAGCTGTGGACGGAAGCGGTGAAGGGCTCGAACAAGTACCCGGTGGGCGTGTACACGCTGCCCAAGCACCTGGACGAGAAGGTCGCGCGCCTGCAGCTGAAGAAGCTGAACGCGCAACTGACCGAGCTGACCGACCAGCAAGCTGCGTACATTGGCGTAAGCAAGGAAGGCCCGTACAAGGCTGACCATTACCGCTACTAAGCCGTACCTGCCGGCGGCATTCCCCGCCGCCGGCGCTATCACCGAGGACTGCTCCATGAGACTGCTCGCTGTCTGGGTCATCAACGCGCTGGCGTTGCTTCTTGTCGCTTACCTGCTCAAAGGCATTCACGTGAATGGCTTCGGCTCCGCGCTGATCGCAGCGCTGGTGCTGGGTCTGGTCAACACGCTGATCCGCCCGATCCTGGTGATCCTCACCCTGCCGGTGACGCTGCTCACGCTCGGGCTGTTCATCTTCATCATCAACGCGCTGCTGTTTCTGTTTGTCGGCAACCTGCTGGCGGGCTTTCAGGTGGCCAGCTTTGGCGCGGCGCTGCTGGGCTCCATCCTGTACAGCGTGATCTCGTGGCTGCTCTCGAGCTTGCTGCTGCGCGAGGCTTAAGGTTTCTGTCATGCAAGACCGTCAATTCAGTTTCGAATTCTTCCCGCCCAAGACGGCGGAAGGCGCCGAGAAGCTGCGCAACACGCGCGCCCAGCTCTCGCCGCTCAAGCCGCGCTTCATCTCCGTGACGTTCGGCGCGGGCGGCACCACGCAACAGGGCACGCTCGACGCCGTGGTGGAAATCCAGCGCGAAGGCATCGAGGCGGCGCCGCACCTGTCGTGCGTGGGTTCGTCGCGCGAGAGCATCCGCGGCATTCTCAACACGTATCGTGAGCACGGCATCCGCCGCATCGTCGCGCTGCGCGGCGACATGCCCTCTGGCATGGGCGAGATCGGTGAATTCCGCTTCGCCAACGAACTGGTCGAATTCATCCGCCAGGAAACCGGCGAGGCATTCCACATCGAAGTGGCGGCGTATCCGGAATACCACCCGCAGTCGCGCTCGGCGCGGCTCGACCTGGAGAACTTCGCCCGCAAGGTGAAGGCCGGTGCGGACTCCGCCATCACGCAATACTTCTTCAACGCCGACGCGTATTTCCAGTTTGTCGACGACGCACGCAAGCTCGGCGTGGACGTGCCCATCGTGCCCGGCATCATGCCGATCACGAATTCGTCGCAGCTCATGCGCTTTTCCGAGATGTGCGGTGCGGAAGTGCCGCGCTGGATCGCCAAGCGCCTTGAAGGCTTTGGCGACGACCGTGAATCGATCCGCGCCTTCGGCCTGGACGTGGTGACGGCCATGTGTGACCGCCTGCTGCAGGGCGGCGCGCCGGGCCTGCATTTCTACACGCTCAATGCCGCCGGCTCTACGCGGGCGATCTGGCAGCGTCTGGGCTTGTAACGCGGATAGTGCAAGGCAAAGGAGATCGTCATGGCGGCCGCACCCGATCCGCTGATCGCCTGGTTGCTTGACGAACTCCGGCCGCTCGCCGCACAGATCGGCGAGATCCGCGCCCGCCGCATGTTCAGCGGTGCGGCGCTGTACTACGACGACATCGTGTTTGCGCTCGTGCTGCGCGGCACGTCTTACCTGCGCGTGGACAACCTCACGCGCGAACGTTTTCTCGCTGAAAAATGCACGCCGTTCAGCTACGAGCGCAACGGCCGCACCATCAGCATGACGAGCTACCTGAGCACGCCGGCAGAGGCGCTCGACGGTGGACAGCCATTGCGCGACTGGGCGCGGCTGGCCATTGAAGCCGCGCTGCGTGATGCCAATGCCAAGGCGGCCAAGCCGAAGCGCGCAGCAGCGAAGACTGCCAAGGCGCCTAATGTGCCCAAGGCAACAAAGACAACGGCAGCCAAAAAGGCGGCCGCCAAGAAAGTGCCTGCCAGGAAGGCCGCAGCAAAGAAAGCCGCCAAGCGCTAAACGCTCAGTACAGCGTGGTCTTCAGGCGCTCGGACAATTCGCGATCATAGGCGTCGCCATCAAATGCACCACCGCTGATGTGCTGCAGGATCTTGCCTGCGGTGGGCACGGCCGGTTTGTTTTCCTGTGCGCCGCGTTCCCAAAGCTTTGAGCGCAGCAGCGCCTTCGAACAGTGGAAATACACCGTCTGCATCTGCACGGGGATCACGCTGCGCGGCAGCCTGCCCTGCACCGCAAATGACGTGAGCAACTCCGGATCGGCCGAGATGGTGGCCGTGCCGTTCACGCGCAAAGTTTCACCCACGCCCGGCACGATGAAGAGCACCGACACGCGGCCGTCTTCGACGATGTTGCGCAGGTTGTCGATGCGATTGTTGCCGGGCCGATCGGGAATCGCCAGCAGGCGTTCGTTGAGGATGCGTACGAAGCCCGGCGCATCGCCCTTCGGTGAAGCATCCGTGCCCTGCGCGCCCACCGAAGACAGCACGATGAACGGCGAAGCCTCCACGAACGCGCGGTAGTCGGCGTTCAGATGGTCGATCTCCTTGAGCAGCGAGCGCGGGTTCGGCGCGCCATACACGGCTTCAAGGTCGGCAACGGTTTTCAGCGTGTGGAACATGGGCTTCCTGTGCAGGGTTAAAACACGCCGCGCTCGGTGACGATGCAGTCCATCGCGATGTCGTGCGATTGCGGTGCGATGGATTCCACGCGGTTCACTTCGTATGCCACGCCAATCGTGCGGGGGCGGTGTCCGGCGGCATGCAGCGCAGCGAGCGTGCGGTCGTAGAAGCCGCCGCCGTAGCCGATCCGGTAGCGCTGCGCGTCAAAGCCCACGCACGGGATCAGCAAGGCATCGGGCGTTTCCATCTCGCCCGAGCGGGGGATGGGGATGTTGTACGCGCCGGGCGTCATTTCACAATCGGGCGTCCATCGCCGAAACTGCAAGGGCGAGAATTTGTCAGTCACTACAGGCAGCAGTGCATGGCGCGTGGCGTCGGCCGCCAACCAGTGGCCCAGCACGGTCAACGCATCGAACTCTCCCTGCGTTGGCCAGTAGGCGGCCAGGCGTTTGACGGGCAGTGCGTTCAGCACCTCGGCCAGGTGATGCGCCAGCGCGGCATCGTGGGCAATGCGGTCCGGCAGCGCGGCGCGCGCATCGAGCAACATGGTGCGCAGCGTGCGGCGCGATTCGATTGGCGTGGTGGGATTGGCCGGATCGTGCGTGCTCATTGGATGTGGCCTCTCGCCGGTGGATTGGCGCTAAGGCTAGCGTGGGATAATTCGGCAGACCTAACAGTGATTGGATGGGGCAGGAGATGACATTGAAGGCCAAGGCAGTATATCGCGCGGTCGCGCTGGCTTTTGCGGGCGTGGTGGGCATGAGCGTGGTCGGCCCGACGCCGCTGGCGATGGCCGCCAAGCGGCAGGCGCCGCAAGGCATTCCGGCCAATCCGGACGATGCATTTGTCGAGTTGCGCAACGCGGCGCGCCGCAACGATGTGTCGCGCAGCTGGGATCTGGCGGACAGCCTCGCCGATTACCCGATCCAGTCGTACGTGCAGTATTTCCGCATCAAGCCCCAGCTGTACGATGCCAGCGGCTATGCCCGCGCCGACGCGCCGGAAGACGAGATCCGCTCGTTCCTGCAACGCTACAAGGGCGAGGCGATTGCCGACCGGTTGCGCAACGACTGGCTGCTCGTGCTGGGCAAGAAGCGAGATTGGGCGACCTTCGACGCCGAGTACCCGAACTTCGTGCTGAAGGACGACACGCAGGTCGAGTGCTATGCCCTGCTCTCGCGCGCGATGAAGGGCCAGAACGTAGCCGCCGACGCGCGCAACACGCTGTCGGATCCCAAGGGCTACGGCGAAGGCTGTGTCGACCTGATCGGCTATCTGGCGCAGTCCAACCAGTTCACCCGTGCGGATGTGGCGTGGGCGGCGCGGCTGTCGCTGGAGCAGAACCTTGTCACGCAGGCGTCGCGCATTGCGGTGGTGCTCCCGGACGGCGATCGCGTGGACAACGACACGCTGGCCAACGTGACGCGCATGGCGCGCAACGATCCGTCGCAGGCGACGGCGTATCTGCTGGCGCAAACCGGCAGCCTGTCGCGCGAAGAGCAAGGCGCGGGCTGGGGCGTCATCGGCCAGTACGCCGCCAAGAAGCAGACGCCGGATGCGCTGGACGCCTACCGTCGCCAGCTGACGCTCGGCGGCGATGCCTACCTCTCCGACGAGTCGCAGGAGTGGCGCGTGCGCGCGGCCCTGCGCGCGGGGGATTGGAAGATGGTGCGTCAGGCCGTTGAAAAAATGCGTCCCAGCCTGCGCGATCGAGACCCCGCCTGGACGTACTGGTATGGCCGTGCGCTCAAGGCCGACAATCGCAACGATGAAGCTCGCCAGCAGTTCCAGTCGATTGCCGGCCAGTTCAACTTCTATGGTCAGTTGGCGCAGGAAGAACTCGGCCAGCGCATCACCGTGCCGCCCCGCACGACCGTGGCCGACGCCGAGATCGACGTGATGGGCCGCAACCACCCGGGCTTTGGGCGTGCCAAGAAGCTGTACGACCTGAATCTGCGCTTCGAAGGCAACCGCGAGTGGAACTGGGAGCTGCGCAACATGAGCGACCGCGAGTTGCTGGCCGCAGCCGAATATGGCCGCAAGCTCGGCCTGCTGGATCGCACCGTCAATTCGGCGGACAAGACCAAGACTGAGCACGATTTCTCGCTGCGCTTCCCGACGCCGTATCTCAATGTGGTCCAGCGCAACGCCGATGCCGTGGGGTTGGACATTGCCTGGGCCTACGGCCTGATCCGCCAGGAGTCGCGCTTCATCATGGATGCCCGTTCGTCGGTGGGTGCATCGGGCCTGATGCAGGTGATGCCGGAAACCGCCAAGCACATTGCCAAGAAGATTGGCCTGCCGGGGTTCCGCGTTTCGCAGATGAGCGACATCGATACCAACGTGCTGCTGGGTACGGCCTACCTGTCGATGATCCTGACCAACCTGGACAGTTCGGTCACGCTGGCGACCGCGGGCTACAACGCCGGCCCAGGCCGCCCGAAACGCTGGCGCTCGACGCTCACGCGGCCGGTGGAAGGCGCGATCTTCGCCGAGACGATTCCGTTCAACGAGACCCGCACCTATGTGAAAAACGTGCTGTCGAACGCGACGTACTACAGCGCACTGCTGACCGGTCGGCCGCAATCGCTGAAGGACCGCCTGGGCAAGGTGGTGCCTGAATCGGTCACGCCGGACGACCTGCCATAAACGCCGGATCGCTGTTCCGCTGTCAGCCGACGCCCGCCGCAACGCGGGCGTTTTTTCTGGGATGCAGGCGCTGGTTTGCGCACAGAAGTGTGGGTTGCGGCACGCCGCATCGACATACCTTGGGGGCAATCCCGTTCGGGATGTATTGTGGTGTTGCCCCCCACCCGTCTTGGAGATGCCTCCATGCAGCCCTCCAATCTGCTCATCTTTGGCGGTACCGGTTTTATCGGTTCGCAGTTGCTGTCCCGGCTGGTGACGGAGACGTTTTCCGCGCCCGGCCTTCCAGAGGGCCGGATGATCGTGCCGACGCGCGATCCCGAGTCGGCCCGCGCGCACAACCTCACGCTGCTGCCGCGGGTGGACGTGATGGACGCCGACATCTACGCCGACGATGCCCTCGACGCGCTGTTCCTGGCGCTGACCGAGCGCGGCGCCGAGCACTGCGCGGTCATCAACCTCGTCGGCGTGCTGCAGGATACGCGCGAGATGCCGTACGGGCCGAACTTCCAGCGCGTGCATGTCGACCTGCCCCGCCGCATCGTCGCCGCATGCCGACGCCATGGCGTGAACCGGCTGCTGCACATGAGCGCGCTGGGCGCCGACCCGGCCGGCCCATCGATGTACCTGCGCAGCAAGGGCGACGGCGAACGCGTGGTCATGAACAGCGAGCTTGACTGGACGGTATTCCGCCCGTCGGTAGTGTTCGGGCCGCAGGACCACTTCCTGAATCTGTTCGCGAGCATGCAGCGCATGGCGCCGTTTGTGCCGCTGGCCTGTGCCGATGCGCGCTTCCAGCCCGTGTACGTGGACGACGTGGCCGCCGCGTTCATCAATGCGCTCAAGAAGCCGGCGACGATCCGGCATGCTTACCCGCTGGTCGGGCCGCGCGTCTATACGTTGGCCGAACTGATGCGCTTTGCAGGACGTGCCAGCGGCCACCCGCGCTGGATCGTGCCGCTTCCCGAAGGCCTGGGCCGCATGCAGGCTGCGCTGCTCGAGCATCTGCCGGGCGCACCGATCTCGCGTGACAACCTCGACTCCATGCGCGTGGACAACGTCAGCATGGAACCGGTCGCGCCCGAACTCGGCATCCACCCGCTCGGCATGGAGGCCGTGATGCTGCCGGCCCTGGCCGGCTTTGGGCCGGACCGCGGATTGCGTGCTGCACGTACGCGGGTCCATCGCTAGCCGCCACGAAAACGCGGCGCATTTGCCTCGTTTGTGAATGTGCTTCACAACCGTGGCCAATGCGTTTCATTTTGTGGCGGTGCAGCGCAAGGCTAGAATGGTTCGTTCGCCTTCGCGCTGCCGCTCGCCGCTTCCGATACAACACAACTAGAGCGCCCGGCATTCCCGCGCGATGCTGGCGGGCTCCCACAATAATTGCAGTGCACTCTCCAAGGACGGGAATCATGAAACTGGTCATCGGCAACAAGAACTATTCGTCGTGGTCGCTACGCCCGTGGCTGCTCGCCAAGCAGGCCGGCATTCCGTTCGAAGAGATCCGCGTGCGCCTGCTGAGCGAGACCTTTGCCGCCGACGTGGCGCGTCATTCGCCCGCCGGCCGCGTGCCGGTCTTGGTGGACGGCGACATGAACGTGTGGGATTCGCTCGCCATCTGCGAGACGCTGGCCGAGCGCTTTCCGCGCGCGCAACTGTGGCCGGCTGACCCGAAGGCCCGCGCGCACGCCCGCTCGATCTGCGCTGAAATGCACAGCGGCTTCACCAACCTGCGCAACAACATGCCGATGAATGTGACGGCCGTGCTGCCGGGCATGGGTTGGAACGTGGCCGTGCAGCGCGACATCGATCGCATTGCCGCCATGTGGACCGAGCTGCGCCAGAAGTACGCAGCCGAAGGCCCGTTCCTGTTCGGTCACTTCACGGTCGCCGATGCGTTCTACGCACCGGTGGTCAGCCGCTTCGCCACGTACGGTGTGCGTCTGCCCGAGGCTGCCAAGGCCTACGCCGATTACATCCTCAACCTGCCCGCCATGCAGGAATGGATCGACGGTGCGCGCGCCGAGCATGACTTCCTCGCCGACGACGAGCCGTACCGCACTGCGCCGGACGAAGACACGCTGGTTGCCGCCAATCAATGACGGAACGCGCATCACAGACGGAAGCCATCGTCGATCCAGCCACGCACGGGCTGGATGTGTATGCCGTGGGCGGTGCCATTCGTGACGCGCTGCTCGGGCTGCCGGTGCAGGACCGGGATTACGTTGTGGTCGGGGCCACGCCCGAAGCCATGGAGGCACGGGGCTTTCGTGCCGTCGGCAAGGATTTCCCGGTGTTCCTGCACCCCGCTACGCATGCCGAATACGCGCTCGCCCGCACCGAGCGCAAGACGGCTGCCGGCTACAAGGGCTTCTCGGTCTACTACGCGCCGGACGTCACGCTCGAAGACGACCTCATCCGCCGCGACCTGACCATCAACGCGATGGCGCAGCGCGTGGCGGAAGACGGCGCGCTGGTTGGTCCCGTCATCGATCCGTATGGAGGGCAGGCTGATCTGGCCTCGCGCGCGTTCCGGCATGTATCCGATGCGTTCATGGAGGACCCGGTGCGCATCCTGCGACTGGCGCGGTTTGCTGCGCGCTTTGCCGATTTTCATGTCGCACCCGAAACCAACGCGCTGATGCAGCGCATGGTGCAGGCCGGCGAAGTCGATGCGCTGGTGCCCGAGCGGGTGTGGCAGGAAATTGCCCGAGGCCTGATGGAGGCGCATCCGCAGCGCATGTTTGCCGTGCTGCGTGACTGCGGTGCGCTGGTGCGCCTGCTGCCCGAACTTGACCGGCTGTGGGGCGTGCCGCAGCGCGCCGACTACCACCCCGAAGTCGATACCGGCGTGCACACCATGATGGTGATCGAAACCGCTGCTGCGATGGCGACGTCGCTGCCGGTACGCTTTGCCGCGCTGGTGCATGACCTCGGTAAGGGCACCACCCCCGACGACATCTTGCCGCGCCACATCGGCCACGAAGGGCGCAGCGTGCCGCTGATCGAAGCCGTCTGCCAGCGCCTGCGTGTGCCGACAGAGTGCCGCGAGCTCGCCCTGGTGGTGGCGCGCGAGCACGGCAACATTCACCGCTGCGATGGCTTTGATGCGGCAGCGCTGGTACGCCTGCTTGAGCGTTGCGACGCCCTGCGCAAGCCCGATCGTTTTCGTCAGGCCCTGCAGGCGTGCGAGGCCGATGCGCGTGGTCGTCTCGGGTTTGAAGACCGCAGCTATCCGCAGACGGCGCGTCTACTGCGCGCGCTGGAGGCCGCATCATCCATCGACGCGGGCGCCGTCGCCAAGCGCCATGCCGACAGCCCGGCGCACATCAAACAAGCCGTGCATCAGGCCCGCATCGAGGCCGTCGCGCAGGCCGGCGTCTAGCTTGGCACCCAGAGCCGGCCGCGCGGCCGCTCACTCGCACGGGTTGTCGTTCGGGTTGGCGTACAGCGCCTTCAACTGATCGTTCATCGGGAAGTTGAAGTTCAGGTTCTTGGGCGGCACCGGCTTTTCGAACCACTTGGCGTAGAGCGCCTTGATTTCGCCGCTCTTCATCACGCCGGTCATGGTGTCGTCCACCAGCTTCTTGAACTGCGGGTCGTCGCGGCGCAGCATGAAGCCGTAGGCTTCGAACGACTGCGGCGTGCCGGTCACGACCCAGTCGTCCGGCTTCTGCGCCAGCGTGCGCGCGCCTGCCAGCAGCACGTCATCCATCATGAACGCCGCCACGCGGCCGCTCTGCAGCGTGAGGAACGATTCACCGTAATCCTTGCCGCTGATCACGTTCATGTTCATCTTCTTCTCGTCGTTCATCCTGCGCAGGATGCGTTCCGACGTCGTGCCCGCGTTGGTGATCACCGACTTGCCCGCCAGGTCGGGAAAATCCTTCACGCCCGATTTCACGTTGGTCAGCAGGCGCGTACCGGCAATGAAGAAGGTCGTCGAAAAAGCGGTCTGCTGCTCGCGTGATTTCAGGTGCGTGGTCACGCCGCACTCGAGGTCCACCGAGCCGTTCTGCACCAGCGATGTCCGGTTCTGCGACGTCACCGGAATGTGCTTGATGTCCAGGTTGGGCTTGCCCGTCTTCTTCTTGACGGCGTCGATCACGCGCGAGCAGAGGTCTGCCGAGAAACCGACGATCTCGTTCTTGCTGTCGCGGTAAGAAAACGGAATCGACGATTCGCGCACGCCGATCAGGATCGTGTTGCTGTCCTGGATTTTCTTCAGCGTGCCGTCCAGCGCCTGCGCGTGCGCGCCGATCGCGAGCAGGCTGGCCAGTGCCAGCGGGAAGGTTCGGATACAGCGGGTGGTCAAACGCATCTTTCCTCCAATGTTTGTGGTGCGCGGCCTGTTGTGTTGCGGCCGTCTGTGCTTTGACTTCGTGGCGATGAATGCGGTGCGTCTTAACGGCCGAACCAGTTGCGCAACTCTGCCGCGCTGGCCAGCGGCAGGTGCAGCGCGTCGAGATGCCGCCGCAGGTTGCGGACGAGCGCCGCGTTGTCGGGCGCCGTGCTGCCGTCGGGCAGCGCCATGTTGTTTTCGAACCCCAGGCGCGCATGGCCGCCGAGCAGCGCTGCGCTGAGCGCGCATTCGGCTTCACGCGGGCCGAACGCACACATCGCCCAAGGCACGTTGGCGGTGATGGCACCGCCGTCGGTCCACGCTTGCAGGAAGGGCAACAGGTCGGACGGATCGGAGCGCTGGCCGGTGCTGTAGCGGCCGAGCACGAACAGCACCCAGTGCGGCGTGTCGGGCAGCACGCCGCGTGTGCGCAGGTCGCGGTAGCGCATCACGTCGTCAGCGGAATAGAGGATGTACTGGATCGCCGTGCGCGCGGCGGCAAGCTCACCAAAGAAACGCGCGGCTTGCGCGTCGTGCGCGGCATCCGGTGCCAGTTCGCGCAGCGCGGCGGAAATCGCTTCAGGCTGCAGCGCACGCACCGATGCCATCTGCTGTTCGGGCGTGTAGATGCCAACGGCCTCGGTGGTGATCTGAATCACCAGAGCATCGCCCACGGCTCGTTGCACGGCGGCGATGGCCGGACGGTAGTCGTCAGGCTCCAGGCTATGCGTGCCGTCGGCGCGGCGCACATGCAGATGCAGCATCGCGGCGCCGGCATCCACGCATTGGCGTGCGCAGGCGGCCAGTTCGTCGGGCGTGAGCGGCAGTGCGGGATGATCGGCGTGCGTCTTGCGCGCACCGTTGGGCGCAACGGCGATGGCGATGGGCCGGGTCACCACGCGGCCTCCAGCGCCTTGGTGGTGGCGGCATCAACCGCATCGCCCAAGCGTTCGACGATGGCGTCGATGTCCTGAGCGGTGGCGATGAACGGCGGCGCCAGCAGGATGTGGTCGCCGCGCCGGCCGTCAATCGTGCCGCCCATCGGATACACCATCAGGCCGCGCTGCATCGCTTCGGCCTTCACGCGTGCGTGCGTCTTGCATGCAGGTGCCAGCGGCGCCTTGGTTGCGCGATCCGCCACCAGCTCCACGCCGACGAACAGCCCGCGCCCGCGTACGTCGCCTACGTGTGCGTGGTCGGCAAAGCGTGCACGCAGCGCAGCCCGCAGTTGCTCGCCACGCGCCTGCACGTTGGCAAGCAGGTTCTCTTCTTCGATCACCTTCTGCACTTCCAGCGCCGCCGCGCACGCCGTCGCATGGCCAATGTAAGTGTGGCCATGCTGGAAGAAGCCGCTGCCTTTCGTGATCGCGTCGACAATGCGGCGATTCACCAGCGTCGCGCCGATCGGCTGATACCCGCCGCCCAGGCCCTTGGCAATGGCGACCATGTCCGGCACCACGCCATCTTCTTCGCAGGCGAACAGGTAGCCGGTGCGCCCCATGCCGGACATCACCTCATCGAGCAACAGCAGCACGCCGTGGCGATCGCACACCGTGCGGATCTTGCGGAAGTAGTCACCCACCGGCGGCACCGCGCCGGCCGTGGCGCCCACCACCGTCTCGGCGACGAAGGCCGCAACGTTCTCCGTGCCGAGTTCGACGATCTTCGCGTCCAGTTCATCGGCCAGGCGCTGCACGTATTGCGCGTCGCTCTCGCCATCCAGGCGCTCGCGATACGCATAGCAAGGGGATACATGGTGGGCAGGCACCAGCAGCGGCAGGAAGGGTTCCCGGCGCCATGCGTTACCGCCAATCGCCAGTGCGCCCAGCGTGTTGCCGTGATAGCTCTGGCGCCGTGCGATGAAGTACTGGCGCTGCGGCTGGCCGATCTCAACGAAGTATTGGCGTGCGAGTTTCAGCGCCGCTTCAATCGCTTCCGAACCGCCGGAGACGAAGTACACGTGGTCCAGATCGCCCGGTGCCGCAGCGGCCAGGCGTGCGGCCAGTTCTTCGGCCGCGTCCGTCGTGAAGAAAGACGTGTGCGCATAAGCCAGCGCGCGCACCTGCTTGCAGATGGCGTCCAACACGCGCGGGTGGCCGTGGCCGAGACACGAAACGGCGGCACCGCCGCAGGCGTCGAGATAGCGCTTGCCGTCGGAGTCGATGAGGGTCATGCCATCGCCGCCGACAGCGGTGGGCAGCGTCTTGCGTGGGTCGCGGTGGAAGACGGAGGTGGCGGACGGTGTCATGGGCGATCGGGAACGGTCAACGTTGGGTGGGCGGCACGGCGACAGCCACTTCTCTGCGGCGGGCGCTGCGCACGTAGGCGGCTTGTTGCTTGAGCTGGGCGTCGCTGTCGGCCAGGTGGGCGAGCGCCGTTGGGCCGGCGTGGCGGAACCACGTCATCAGCAGCGCGTCGAGCAGCGCCATCGGTGCGGCCAGCGAATGGAAGAACGACGGAATGGCGACAGGCGCGATGAGGTGTTGCCACGCCAGCTCAGCGCCGGGGGCGATGGCGCTGTCGGTCACGTACACGAGGCGCGCCCCGCGCGCATGCGCGTACTGCATCGCCTCGATGACTTCGCGCGTGTAGGGATCAAAGGTGACAGCCACCACAATGTCGCCCTCGCCGCAAAAGCGCAGCGGGTCGGCCAGCGTATTGCCGCTGCCAGCGCACAACGTGACTTTCTCGTCGAACAGCTGGGCGGCATAGCCGAACGCATGCGTTAGCGCCAGGCAGCTGCGCGCGCCCAGCAAAAAGACGCGGCGCGCCCTGCAGAGGGCGGCGGCCACGGTGTCGAGCGCCGCCAGGTTGGCCGGCGAAAACGCCGATTGCACATGCGCACCGATGGCCATGCCGATGCGCTCGGCGTCTGATGCGCCTGCCGCATCGTCGCCCTGCAACGCGCTGGCGCGGCCGGCAAAGCCATCGGCCTGTTGGCGCAGGTGGTTCACGCAGATGTCGCGCAGGGCGGCAAAGTCATCAAAGCCCAGCGCGCGTGCCAGGCGCGAGAACGTGGCCGGCGGCAGGTCGCAGCGGCGCGCCAGGTCCCGCATCGAGAGCAGCGCGATGTCGCGCTGGTGCGTCTCAAGCAACATGGCGGCGCGTTGCAATTGCGGGGACAGATCGGCCGCGCGGTCGCGCAGCGTCTGCATGAGCCCATCGAACGTCATGAGGTGATCGTGGTGATTCAACTGTTTCGTAAACTACTTATTTGAAACAGTTGAGTCAATACCGAATTCACCTTGGCGGCGGTGCGCAAAAAATAAAACGGCCGCATCTCAAGGCGTGCGGCCGTGGCGGGCAAACAAAAACGGAGGCCGAGGCCTCCGTTGTGCGTGTGATGCGCGCGTGTCTCAGGTTGCCGGTGCGTCGACCTGCTCCATGCGGAGCTGGAAGAACCCAGCCCCGATCAGGCCAATCAGGCTCAGCGCCATGCTCGTACAGGCAAGAATCATCACCGCGCCCAGCGACGAGATCCCGCTCATGAGCGGCGTATGCATCAACGCTGACAGATTGCCGCCCACCCACATGGCCGCGACGAGGGCCATCAAACACATCAGCGCTGCGGCATTGCGCAACCACGTCAACCGCGTCTTGCGGCTGATGCCGTCGAAAGCGTGGAAATGGAAGTGGTGGTGACCGGTGCCAACGAGTGCCATGGAGAATCTCCTTGTGCTTGCCGTTTGATAGCGTTGAGTCACTATACCGAGACCTGCGACAGTTTGGCGCAGTTTGCGCCGCTAGGTATACCCTGAGCTGCGCTGCGTCAAGAGGTGTGGGTACATTTTTTGTGAGTGCGACACTGCGCCGCAGATCGGCGGCTGGAGCGGCAAAAGGGAGAGGGCGGGCACCTGCGAATGGCGCCGCAGGAATGAAAAAAGACCTCGCGAGGAGGTCTTTTTTGTTGCTCTGCAAAATCGATCGATCTTGAAGAGCGAAGAATTTTGGTGGCCTGGGGCGGAATCGAACCACCGACACGCGGATTTTCAATCCGCTGCTCTACCAACTGAGCTACCGGGCCAAGCAAAGAAAGGCAAGTATGACAGGATGTGCGCCTTGTCGTCAAGTACCTCCGGGCACTTTAATGATCAGGCGGCTGGTTCGCCCTTGTTGCGGGAGAGTTCGACGCCCAGTTGCTTGAGCTTTCGGTACAGGTGAGTCCGCTCCAGACCGGTCTTTTCTGCCACGCGCGTCATGCTGCCGCCTTCACGCTGCAGGTGGTATTCGAAGTACGCGCGCTCAAACAGGTCGCGCGCCTCGCGCAGCGGCATGTCGAACGAGAACTGCATGCCGCCGCTTTCGGCTGCACGGGTCGGTACGCCATTGATGTCGGTGCGCTCGAGCGCGGCGGGTGTACCTGCTGCGGCGGCGTTTGGCATGGCGCCTGCGAGTCCCGCCACCGGAGCGGCAGCCGGTGTGGCCGAGCGTGGCTTTTCCTTGCTGCGCGACAGGCCCTGCTCCACCGCCGTCAGCAGCTTCTGCAGTGCGATGGGCTTCTCAAGGAAATTCAGCGCGCCGATCTTGGTCGCCTCGACGGCGGTGTCGATGGTGGCGTGGCCCGACATCATGATGACGGGCATGGTCAGCAGACCTTGCGACGCCCATTCCTTGAGCAGCGTCACGCCGTCGGTATCCGGCATCCAGATATCGAGCAGGACGAGGTCGGGCGTTGCGTTCGCGCGGTATTCGCGCGCGCGCTGCGCGTTCTCGGCGACTTCAACAACGTGCCCTTCGTCTCCGAGGATTTCGGAGAGCAACTCCCGGATACCCATTTCGTCGTCGACAACGAGGATGGTGGCCATGCTTTTCCTCTATGTGCGGCGGGATTGCCGTCCGCGCTACGCGAGTTTTACGAACAGTATGGAAACCTGGGCACCGACGGTGTCGGTACCCGATGTGCCCGATGTTGTGCTGGACTGGCGGTTGCGCAATTCGATGCGCGCCCCGTGCTCGTCCATGATCTTCTTCACCATGGCCAAGCCCAATCCTGTGCCCTTGGCTTTGGTCGTAACGTACGGCTCGAAGGCGCGACTGAGGATGCGGGAAGAAAACCCGCCGCCGTTGTCCGCGATCACAAGCCGCACGGCCTGTCGCCGCGCGCCCGAGGCGTCGTCGTATTCTACCGTGTCAGTTTGCAACATGACATGCGGAGCGGGTCGCCCGGCCGCTTCATTCTCGGCCACGGCGTCCTGCGCATTCTGCAGCAGGTTGTGGATGACCTGGCGCAGTTGCGTCGGGTCGCCCTTGATGAGCGGCAGATTGGCGCCCAGCTTGGCCTCGATGACGGGGTGGTCGCGGCGGTCAGGGTGATCGATGCCGTACAGGTGCAGCACCTCGGCGGCAAGCGCGTTGAGGTCCAGGTCCTGCAGCATGGCCGGCGGCGTGCGGGCGTAGTCGCGGAAGTCATCGACCATGCGCTTCATCGCCGACACTTGGTTGACGATGGTGGTGGCACCGCGCCGCAGCACTTCGGCGTCGGTGTCCGACAACTTGGGCGAGAGCTTCATCTCCAGGCGCTCGGCAGAGAGCTGGATGGGCGTGAGCGGATTCTTGATCTCGTGCGCGAGGCGCCGCGCGACCTCCCCCCACGCCACCGAGCGCTGCGCCGAGATCACGTCGGAAATATCGTCGAACACCACCACGTAGCCGCGCTCGGTGCCGTGTGCGCCCACCGACGGGCCGGGCAGGCGCGTGCCGCGCACCAGCAGCGTGAGGGGTTCGTCTTCGTCTTCGAGCGGAATTTCGACCTGCTTCTGCCAGTGCGCCACTGCGCCGCCGGCGGCCGTGCTGGCGTCTTGTTCAGCAAAGGCCTGTTCGACCACCGGCGCGAAGGCGGCCACCGGCGTGATGCTGGTCAGCGCCTGGCCGACCCACGCGCCGAAGGGCTGTTTGAAGATGCGCTCGGCACCCGGGTTGGCAGTCAGCAGCACGAAGCGATGGTCGAACACGAAGACGCCCGCAGTCAGGTTGGTCAGCACGCTCTCAAGATAGGCCTTCGATTGCTCGAGTGCCGCGCGATTCTGCTCGACGGCGCGGCGCGCGTCGGCCAACTGCCGCGTCATCTGGTTGAACTGCTGGGTGAGTACACCCAGTTCATCACGCGTATGCAGCTCCCGCTTGGGGGAGAGATCGCCTTCGGCCACTTCGCGCGTGCCTTGGAGCAGCATCAGCAGCGGCCGTGCCAGCTGTGCGCCGAGCAGCAGCGCGAGCATCACCGCGATGAACACCGCCAGGAACAGCGTGAGCGTGAGCGTGCCGATGTACATCTTGCGCAGGCCCGTGCGGCCGAGCGCTTTCTCCTGATATTCCTGGTAGGCGCGCTGGACAGCGTCTGCATTGCGGGCAAGCGCCTGCGGCACCGGCTGCACGAGCTGCAGGAAGCGTTCTTCGCGGCCGCTCTCTCCAATCAGGCCGAAGCCACGCGAGGTGCTGCTGCCATCTTCCGGCCGGCGGTCTGCGAGCAAACCGGTGCCGGCCCATTTGCGTGCCGGCGTGCTCAGCCCGAGGCTCGGTTCTTCGCGCGATGACGTACCCAGCGCCACCACGACATGCAGTTGGTACAGATCGCTGCGGCGGCTGCCGTTGCGCGCGGCCGGTGCCGAGGCGGCGGGTGCGGAGGCGCTATCGGTTTCCGTATCGCTGCCGCCCTCCAGGCTGGCATAGCCGCCCGGCGCGCGGGCCTGCTCCAGCACAGCCTGGTCGGGCAGGTTCGGCACCAGCGTGTCATAAGTGTTTGACGCCGTGGCGATCACGCGCCCGCTGGCCGTGAAGATGGTCGCCTCCTGCACGCCAAACTGCTCGCGCAATCGATTGAGCGTGATGGCCGTGGCTGAAGCCGAGCCATCGCCCACCTGCTCGGCAATCAGGCGACCCTTGTTCTGCAGATCGGCTAGCGCCGTGTCCATGGTGGACCGCCCGAGGTTCAGGCCGGCCTCCAGCGCCGACTCGACCTTCACGTCGAACCACGACTCGATACTGCGCGACACGAACTGCAGCGACACCAGATAGATCAGCACGCCGGGCAGGACGCCCACCACGCCAAAGAACACCGCCAGCTTGGTCATCAGCCGCGTGCCGAACTTGCCGCGCCGCGCGCGCAGCGCGAGCGCCAGCATCAGCCCGCCGATGATCACCACGAGCAGCACCCCGATGACGAGGTTGACCTTGTAGAGCAGCGTGAAATACCGGTCGAAGAATTCTGTGTTGGCCGATGCGGCGGCCAGCAGCCCCACCAGCACGATGGCCAGAAAGACGATGGTGCCCGCCACCACCTGATAGAGCAGCCGCTTGTAGCTGCGATCGAAGATCATTTGGCGGGCGCCAGCAACGTGCCTGAGCTGGACGGGCCGGCGCTCATCCCCCAGCCCGGATTGGGCGACAGACCGGACGAGCCGGAAGCCGGCGGCGTGGAAGCCGGTGCGCTGGGCGGTGGCGCAGCGGGCGCGGGCGACGGGGCCGGCGGAGGCTCGTTCGGCACCAGCAGGTTGAAGCGCTTCCACTCGGAGCTGAGATTCCAGTCGCGCGTATTGACTGCGTTGATCTGGAACGGCTTGGGCAGCTGCGTCACGTCCAGGCGCATGCGCACTTCGGCCTGCACGGTTTCGCCGGCCTTGACTGCGCGCTGCTCGAACACGCGCCAGCCGCGCACGTGCTGCATGAAGTCGACGGCGTCTTTCAGTCGCGAGAATGGCACCTGCAGGCCGCCGGTCGACACGCGGTACTGGCGTGTGAGCGGGTGATACGACAGCCGCACCACGCGCGTGGCGCTGATGGCGTGATCGTCAAACCAATACCAGCGTGGGCGGATCAGTTCGAATTCGACCAGGAAGTAGAGCGCGATGCCTTTGTTCACCGCGTCTTCGAGGTTGCTGGGCAGGTCGAAATCGAAATCGGCCGACAGGTTCCAGCCGCCGTCGGCGTATTCGAGCTGTGCCCGGTTGATTTCGATGGACTGTGCAGGCGCCGCGAGCGGCCACCAAAGCAGCATGCCCAATGCGACCAGCGCGACCAGCCGTTGCAGAATCTGCCGGAACCGGGTTTGCAGCAGCCGGATCGATGGGCGAAGGATGACAGTCACAACGGTCGGTGCATCAAGGCCGTTTCTGGAAAACCGCGTAAAAGAAGCCGTCGTGATCGAGCGGCAAGGGCGACGCGCCGGCCGCGAACCCGCTGGTCTGCGCCGCGTCGGGCGAGACCGGCAGCAACTGGCCGGGCGCGTGCAATCGTATCGCATCTTCCAGATGGCGTTCAAACCATTGGGCCTGGTCTTCGCCTTCCGTCGGAAAAATCGAACAGGTGACATAAACCAGCTTGCCACCGGGCTTCAGGCATGCCCAGAGGGCGCGCACGATGTCCCGCTGCAGTCCGGCCAGTGCCTTCAGGTCGGCCGGGCGGCGCAGCCAGCGGATGTCCGGATGGCGCCGCACGATGCCGGCGGCCGAGCACGGCACATCGGCCAGGATGCGGTCGAAAGGCCGGCCGTCCCACCAGGTGTCGGGTTTGGCCGCATCGCCCACGCAAATGGTGGCGGACTGGTTCAAGCGCGCGAGGTTCTCGTGGATGCGCACGGCGCGTGCGGCATCCGATTCAAGCGCCGTCACATCCAGGCCGTCGGCCAGCTCCAGCAGATGGCCGGTCTTGCCGCCGGGCGCGGCACAGGCATCGAGCACGCGCTGGCCGGGTGCCACGTCCAGAAACGTTGCCGCCAGTTGCGCACCGGCGTCCTGCACGGAGACAGCGCCGTCGGCAAAGCCCGGGAGTTCGGAAACGGGCACCGCACGCGCAAGGCGTACGGCCTGCTCGCCGATGCGCTCGGCGTCGATGCCGGCTTCGGCCAGGCGCGCGAGATACGCGCTGACAGCGATGCGGCGCGGGTTCACCCGCAGCACCATCGGCGGGCGGCGGTTGCCGGCGGCCAGGATGGTTTGCCATGCGTCGGGATACGCGCTGCGTACGGCGTCGATCCACCACATCGGGTAGTTGGTGGCGGCCGACGGATCCGCCTGCATGTCTGCGACCAGCGCATGTTGCTCGCGCAGGAAGCGGCGCAGCACGCCGTTGACCATGCCCTTGCCGTGCGAAAGCTTCGGATCGGCCGAGGCGGCCGTCACGGTCTGATCGACCACCGTGAACGGTGCATACGGCTGTGGATCGTCCAGCAATTGCGCGAGCGCCACGCGCAGCAGATTGGCGGCGCCTTCGGCGGGCGGGCGCGGGATCAGCGTGCGGATCAGCCAATCGGTGCTGCCGAGCCATCGGGTGGCGCGGTAGGCGAGATCCTGCACGGCGCCGCGCACGGGTGCGGGCTGCCCTTGGCAGACGGCATCGATGGCTTGCGGCAATGCCGTGCCCTGCCGCAGCTTGCCCAGTGCAACGGCGGCAAGCGACAAGGCGTGGGCGAGGGAATCGGGCGGCAGACGCATCGGGCAGCAGGAAATCAGGCGGACAAAATGCAACGAGCCCGCGATGGGCGGGCTCGTGCGGACTGCGGAAGTATAAAGGAAGCGCCCGGGCGGGCCGCCCCTTTTACGCCGGATATTGCCCCGTCTGCGCCATCTGCATCAGGCGCGCGATGCGCTCTTCCGTGGCCGGGTGCGTGCTGAACAGGTTGGCGAGGCCGCCGCCGTGCAGCGGGTTCATGATCATCATCTGCGCGGTGGCCGGGTGGGCCTCGGCGGCGGCAAACGGAATGCCGGCCGCGTAGCGGTGGATCTTGTCCAGCGCTGAAGCCAGCGCCTGCGGGTCGCCGCTGATGGTCGCGCCGCCGCGGTCGGCTTCAAACTCGCGTGCGCGGGAAATCGCCATCTGGATGAGCGATGCCGCCAGCGGCGCGAGGATCGCCACCGCAATCCCGGCGATCGGGTTGGCGGGGCGCCCCTCGCTGTCGCGACCGCCGAAGAACACGGCAAAGTTCGCCAGCGCCGAGATCGCACCGGCCATGGTCGCCGAGATGGTCGAGATCAGGATGTCGCGGTGCTGTACGTGCGCCAGCTCGTGCGCCATCACGCCGCGCAGCTCGCGTTCCGACAGGATATTAAGGATGCCGGTGGTGGCGGCCACGGCGGCGTGCTCCGGGTTGCGGCCGGTGGCGAATGCATTGGGCTGCGCTTCGTCGATGAGATAGACGCGCGGCATGGGCAGGCCGGCGCGGCCGGCAAGCTCCTGCACCATCCGATAGAACTGCGGCGCGCTGGTCTCGTTGACTTCCTGCGCGTTGTACATGCGCAGGACCATCTTGTCGGAGAACCAGTACGAGAAGAAATTCATGCCCAGCGCGAACAGCAGCGCTAGCATCATCCCGCTGCGTCCGCCGATCATGCCGCCGATGACGATGAACAGCGCGGTGATCGCTGCCATCAACATGAAGGTCTTGATCCAGTTGAACATGGGGGCGTGGCTCCTGTGGGTGTTGGGGTGTGAAGTCGTTAGATCGCGATAATCGCTGAAAATTCAAGGGTTTGCGCGGCAGTTGCGCGATATTTCGCCGCAGATGACGCTTGACGCATCAACGGGTGGTGAAGGCCAGCCGCGCGCCCAGGCCGATGAACGCCGTGCCCACGACGCGATCGAGCCAGCGTTTGATCCCCGGCTTCCCCGCCACGCGGCGCGTGACGCTCGCGGCGACCCAAGCCACAAGGCTGTTCCAGATCGTCGACATGACGATGAACACCGCCCCCAATGCCAGGAACGCCAGCGCCTTGTGGGCGGCGAGCGGATCGACGAACTGCGGGAAGAACGACAGGAAGAACAGCACGACCTTCGGGTTCAACACATTGGTGAGGAACCCCTGCATGAACAACGATTTGAGCGGACGCGCGCGCTTGGCGGCGGGCGTCTCCACTTGTTCGACCGTGGCGTCATCACGTTCAGGCGGCGCCAGCAGCATGCGGCCGCCCAGATAGATCAGGTACGCCGCGCCGACCACCTTGATGACCGTGAACGCCACGGTGGACGCCGCGAGCAGCGCCGTCAGCCCGAACGCGACCGCCAGCACGTGCACGCAACAGCCCGCCGACACCCCTAGCGACGACAGCAGCCCCGCCGCGCGTCCTTGCGAGACGCTACGCCCGACGATATAGGCCGTGTCAGGCCCTGGCGTCACGTTCAGCAGAAACACGGCCAGCATGAAGAGCGGCAGATTGACGATGCCCAGCGCGGTCATGGCGAAATCCCCTTCTATATAGATGGCGTGATTAGCCGCGCGATGCGAAGCGCTGGCCGGGCTGGATCGCGAGGCCTTGCAGGAATTCGCGTGCGGGCAGGCGCTTGCCGCCTGGCTTTTGCAGTTGCGTCACGCGTAGCGCGCCGGCGCCGCAGGCGATGGTGACGCCCTCGGCATTGGCGGCGAGTACCGTGCCGGGTTCCGCCTCAGCCGGGCGATCGGCCAGCGCCTCCGCCTGCCAGAACTTGATCGCCACGCCATCCAGCGCGGCCGATGCGCCAGGAAACGGATTGAACGCATGCACCTGGCGCAGCAGCGCGGCGGCGTGGCGCGACCAGTCGAGCGCGGCTTCGTCCTTGGCGATCTTCTCCGCGTACGTGATGCCTTCGGCCGGCTGCGGCGTGGCGTGGAGCTTGCCGTACTGCGCCAGCTTGGCGAGCGCCTCAACCACCATGCGTCCGCCGAGCGCGGCCAGCGTGTCGTGCAGCGTGCCGGTCGTGTCGGTCAGGCCGATGGGCACGCGCTCCATGGCGATCATGTCGCCGGTGTCCAGACCCGCATCCATCTGCATGAGCGTGATGCCCGATTCGGCGTCGCCCGCTTCGATTGCACGGTGGATGGGCGCGGCGCCACGCCAGCGCGGCAGCAGCGACGCGTGGATGTTGATGCAGCCAAAGCGCGGCAGGTCGAGCACTTCCTGCGGCAGGATCAGGCCGTAGGCTGCGACGACCATCACGTCAGGACGCTGGGCGGCCAGGGCGTCGATGGCTTCGGCGGCTTCCTGTGGATACTTGCCAGTGCGACGTAGCGACGGCGGCTGGAGGATCGGCGCGAACCCATGCGTGACGGCGTACTGCTTGACGGGGCTTGCCTGCAATTGCATGCCGCGTCCGGCTGGACGATCTGGCTGACTCAGCACGGCAACGACGGGAAAGCCGGTCCGGTGGATCGCCGCCAGGGCAATCTGCGCAAATTCAGGCGTGCCGGCAAACGCTACGCGAAGGGTGGACGTCATGGATGGGAAACGGAAAACGAGGGGAAGCGCGCTACACGACAGCGTAGCGCATTGGCCTAACGACGGCCGCGATACGGGGTGTCGGCCAGCGGCACGATGGGCTCGGGCGATGGCAACGCCTCCGGCCCCCCATTGCCGCGCCGCTGGAACAGCGAGAAGGTTTCGTTGGTGTCGCCCGGACGGCTGCCGCGCCAGACCATTTCCCAATTGTCGCCGTGCGGGCGGCGTCGGGCGTGTTCCGGGCGTTTTTCGAGCACCAGTATCAGGTCGCAGGTGCGCGCGATCGGGTTGGGGCGGTGATCGTCGCCGGCGCCGCTGTGGCCCAGCAGCCATTTGACGGGGCGCACGCCGGTTTCGTAGTGCATCAACGCGCGCTCGCTTTCGCCCATGCCGCGTGTGGCCACGCAGATCTGCGCGGATTGGAGCACCGGCTTGATCGCCTGGAACAGCGGTCGGTAGCTGCGGGCGTCGTCCACCCACGGCATCAGCAGGGTGCCGAGCAGGCCCCACACCATACCCAGGCCTGCCGCCCATGCGACCACGCCTGAGCGCGCGGGCCGCAGCCACACGCAGATGGCCCACAGCGCCGTGATTGCCCCTGCCGCCAATACGGCACACGGGTGGACCAGCATGTCATACGGCAATGGCAGCACGCGGCCCAGCATCTTGGCCAGCCAGCCCGGCAGTAGCTGCCCGCCGCTGGTAACGAGCGCGCCCCACACGGCCCAGACCACCAGCCCGAGCACACCAAACAACGTTACCGCTGCGCCCCATGCACGCGCGCGCCATGCGGGCGCAATCAGCAGCAGCATCGGCGCGCCCAGCACGGCCAGCGCCGGTTGCAGCGGCATCAAGTAAACATCGCGCAGGACGGCCGAGCGCAGCACCACGGCAATCGTCGCCAGCACGAACAGCGAAACGACAAGGTGCCCCTGATACGGCAGCAGCCACGCCGTGCGCGCGCCGCGTCCGCGTTGCCGCGCGAGCTTGTATAGCGACACGCCCAGCACGGCCACCGCCGGCCACACAGCGGGCGTGCCGGTCAGGAAGATCGATCGGATGGTGGTCGTCAGCGACCCTTTTTCGCCGCCCAGATGCGAGAAGCCGAAGAAGCGGCCCAGGTTGTTGACCCAGAACCATTCGATAAACAGGTCGGGCGATTCGTGCCAGAAGATGGCCGGCCAGATCGCCAGCCACGGAAGGGCCACCAGCAGCGAAAGTCCATAGAAGCGCCAAGCCTGGCGGTTCCTGAAATCCGGCAATAGCGCGATTGCCGCCAGCAGGGTGATCGCGAACAAGCCCGGCACGAGCACGCCCTTGCCCAGGAACGCCACACCGATGCCCGTGCCGAACCACAGCGCGGGGCGCAGGACGTCGACGCCCGTCGCGCCTCCGGTCTCGCTCTCTTTGACGAAGCGGACGAGGCCATAGAGGGCGATCGCAGTGCCAGCCAGTTGCGGGACATCGGCAATGAACTTGTGGACGTGCTCGACCAGCCCGATGCAGCCAGCAAACAGAAGCAGCGCGCCCAGCGCATAGTCACGCAGTGCGGCGCCGCCCGCGTCGAGGCCGGCTTCCCGGCGAGCGGCCAGCGTCAACCCTGGGCGGCCGCGCGCGAGGTCTGCCCCGACACGCAAGCGCCAGTCGCGCGCTTCGCTGCGCAGCAGTCGTGCCGTGCGCCAAACCGCCAAGCACGTCAGCGCCATCCAGAACAGCACCGCCAAGCGCACGGCTTCGTGCGGCGGCATATCGGGCAGCGCCAGCGCGGCCAGCGCGCCCGTCCAGTACATCAGCGGGGGTTTTTCGACGAACGGCTCGAAGGCGACATTGGGGATGACCCAGTCGCCGCGCTCGATGATATTGATGACGATGCCGAAGGAATACGGCTCGTCGGCCTTCCATGGCGCGCGCCAGAACGTGCCGGCAACAAAATACGCGCACAGCATCAGCACGACGACGGCGCGCCAATGCCTCACCAGCAGCGCCGACAGGCGACGCGGGCTTACGTGGGTGCCTGCTTTGGCGGTAGCGATCGGCATCAGTGGGATGGAGCGAGGGCGCGCGTCGGCGTCGGCAGGCATCGGAACGCGTTCAACGCTGGGGCGCCGCGTCGCGTTGGTGCTTCTTGAGCTTGGACCGGATGCGCGTCTGCTTGAGCGGCGAGAGGTATTCGACGAAGACCTTGCCCATCAGATGATCCATCTCGTGCTGGATGCACACGGCCAGCAGGTCGTCGGCCTCCAGTTCGAACGTTTCGCCCTTTTCGTTTAGTGCCCGCACGCGCACACGGGCCGGGCGATCGACCTTGTCATAGATATCAGGCACCGACAGGCAGCCTTCGTCCCAGACCTTGTGCTCGTCACTTGCCCAGAGGATCTCCGGGTTGATGAACACGCGCAGCTCGTCTCGCGACTCGGACACGTCGATGGTGATCACGCGCTCGTGCACGTCGACCTGCGTGGCGGCCAGGCCCACTCCGGGTGCCTCATACATGGTCTCGGCCATATCGGCGACGAGTTTGCGGATGCGGTCATCCACAACGGCAACCGGCTTGGCGACTTTATGCAGCCGCGGATCAGGGTATTGCAGGATATTCAGTAGGGCCATGATGCTTGGCAACAACGGTTGCTGAAGGCCACGCTAACGAGGGGTTGCCTTCAATTGCGATCGCCTGGAATGTCATGCAGAATCGGGGACGCTATCCGCCACATGGCTTAGGAAAAAGCCTGACGAATGTTGGATGCCATACCCCTCTTGCTGCAGCGCAGAACTGCGTACAGCCGCGGCGGTGAGGCGTCGAACAGGCACGCGGACCACCCGCCGATTCTTCATAGAATAATGCGCCATCGTAACACACCGATGCACTCTCAGCCCGCCGTGCAAACAGCCACGAAAGCGCGCCAGCCTTACGTTTGCGCCCTATCGGCGCTTGCCGCGGCAGCGCTTTTCTGCATGGGCACCGCCCACGCCGCCGAGCGCACTGTGACGCCGGCGCAACAGGCGCAGGCCGTGACCGCTGCTCAAGCGGGCATCCCTGAAACCGAACTGTCCGCCACCGCGCCAGCGCAGTACACCGTGCGCCGTGGTGACACGCTCTGGGCGATCTCGGGCAAGTACCTGAAGCGGCCTTATCGCTGGCCCGAGCTGTGGGGCATGAACCGCGAGCAGATCCGCAACCCGCATCTGATCTACCCGGGCCAGATCCTGTATCTGCATCACGCGAATGGCCGCGCATGGCTGTCGAGTTCGCCGGCATCGGCGGATGGCAGCACGGTGCGCCTGTCGCCGCATACCCGCGTGTCGGGGCAGGACGGTGACGCCATCTCCAGCATTCCCTCCGCCGCCATCGAGCCGTTCCTGACCCAGCCGATCGTGGTGGATGAAGACACGCTGGCCACGCCGGCGCGCATCTTTTCGCTGCCTGAAGGCCGCGTTTATCTTGGCAAGGGCGAGAACGCCTATGCCCGCGGCCTGCCGCAGGGCGAAGGCGGCCAGGCCGGTACCGAATGGCAGGCGTATCGCCCAGTCCGTCCGCTCAAGGATCCGGTGACGGGCAACGTGCTCGGCTATGAAGCCGACTTCCTCGGTACGCTGCGCGTGGTGCGCGCGGCGACCGGTCCGCAGGCGGTGACCAAGATGGAAGTGCTGTCGTCCAAGGAAGAAATGGGCGTCGGCTCGCAACTGATGCCATTGCCCCCGCGCGTGCCGGTGCGCTATGTGCCGCATGCGCCGGAAGGCGACATGCACGGCGCGGTCGCCAAGGTGACCGGCGGCGTACGCTTTGGCGGTACCGACCAGGTGGTTGTGCTGAACATCGGCAGCCAGCAGGGGCTGGAGCCGGGTCACGTGCTGTCGCTGGCACGCGCCGGCGCCGTCGTGAAGGACGCGACGGCCGGCAACGAAGCCGTGCAGCTGCCCGCAGAGCGCTATGGCCTGGCCTTCGTGTTCCGCGTGTTCCCGCACGTGGCCTATGCGCTGGTGACGGACGCGTCGAACGCCGTGGAAGTGGGCGACAGTGTCAGCAACCCGATGTCGCAGCAACCTTGAACTACGCGCTACCGCAGTCCTCGATTTGACCGATGCCTCCCAGGCCGCGGCGCCCGCCGCGGCCGATTCCACTGCCGCCCTCTCCTGCACGCGCGATCCGGCTGAACTGGCTGCGTGGTTGCGTCTGACTGAAACCCCCGGCGTTGGGCCCGTTGCCGCGCGGCAATTGCTGGCGGCTTTCGGGTTGCCGCAAGATATCTTCGCCCAGCCATATGCCGCGCTCGCCAAGGTGCTCCCGGAGCGGCAAGCGCGCGCGGTGCTCGCCGAGCCCGACGGCACGCTCGCGGCGCTGATCGAGCGCACCGTCGCCTGGGTGAACGAGCCGGGCAACGCCATTTTCACGCTGGCCGATCGCGGCTACCCGCCCCGCCTGCTCGAACTGCCGGACCCGCCGACCCTCCTGTACACCAAGGGCGACGCCTCCCTGCTGCGCGCCGCCGCGGTGGGTGTGGTGGGCGCGCGCAGCGCCACGGCGGCCGGTATCGACAACGCCCGGGCGTTTTCCCAGGCGCTGTCGGCGGCGAGCGTGACCGTCGTGTCGGGCCTGGCGCTCGGCATCGATGCGGCCGCGCATGAGGGCGCGCTGGCCGGCCCGGGAAGCACCATCGCAGTCGTGGGGACAGGGCTGGATATTGTTTACCCGGCCCGCAACCGGGTGCTGGCGCATCGCATTGCCGAGGCTGGCGTCATCATCTCCGAATACCCGCTCGGCATGGGCGCACGTGCCGAGAACTTCCCGCGCCGCAATCGACTGATCTCCGGCTTGGCGCGCGGGCTGCTGGTGGTGGAAGCGGCTGCGCAGTCCGGCTCGCTGATCACGGCGCGGCTGGCGGCCGAGCAGGGGCGCGATGTGTTTGCGATTCCCGGGTCGATCCATTCGCCGCTGGCCAAGGGCTGCCACCTGCTGATCAAGCAGGGCGCCAAGCTGGTGGAAACCGCCGCCGATATCCTCGACGAACTCGGCTGGGGGCGTGCTGCAGCGCCGGCCAAACGTGCGACGCGTACGGCTACGGTCCAGCCACCTGAGGCTGCGCCGGCCCCCGCCCGCGCGGCGCCGAGTGCCGCCGAAACGGCGCTACTCGGCGCGCTCGGCTTTGATCCCGTCGATCTGGATACCTTGTGTGAGCGCACCGGGCAGGCAGCGGCCGCGCTCTCTTCACAGCTCCTGGCGCTGGAGCTTGATAGCCGCGTCGAGCGTCAGCCCGGCGGGCGCTTCCTGCGGCTTCCGTAAAAGCGTGCCTACAATAGGCGCGGCCCCTTCGCCACGCCGCTTATCGTTCAGCCCCGTTTTTCATGCCACTGCTCTCGCCCGACTCCGACGCCGCTGCGCTCCACGCGGGCATTCGCTCCGGGCAACTGCTGGTCGCGTGCCTGTGCGCAGAGTGGTGCGGCACGTGCCGCAGCTATCGCACGACCTTCACTGAGCTGGCGCAGCGGCATCCGGAGTGCTGCTTCGTCTGGGTCGATGTGGAAGACCATGCCGACGCGCTGGGCGATTTCGACGTGGAAAACTTTCCGACCCTGCTGGTGCAGCGAGGGAGCGATGTGTTGTTTTTCGGCCCGGTCCTGCCTCACGCGGGCGTTGTTGAAGGATTGATTTCGCGTGATCTGGGCGTTGCTCCCGCGGTACCGGCGGCCCCGGACTTGCGAGGCTGGCTGTTGGAATCGGCGTGATTCCAAGTCTTGACAGGGCGGAGCGCCGCATGCGCCACTCTATTGCGCCTGAAAAGGAACCGCGCTTATGATTGGCGGCCAAATTTGGGCCGGCCGAACATGAAGGACGCCCAAATGGGCGCGCTGACAAGCGTCGCCGGCACTTGAAGTCGGCAGGCGTTGCCATAAGACTCTAAAAAAACACGCGAACGGTCGTTATAGAAAAGCGACTTCTTCTTTACCCGATCACTTGCGATCGCCAGGATCCGCTCACATGTCCAAGGCTCTCATCATTGCCGAAAAACCGTCGGTCGCCGCTGATATCGCGCGCGCGCTGGGTGGCTTCACCAAGCACGACGAGTACTTTGAGAGCGACGACTACGTCCTCTCCTCGGCGGTTGGCCACCTGGTCGAGATTGCCGCGCCGGATGAATACGAAGTCAAGCGCGGTAAATGGAGCTTCGCTCACCTGCCCGTGATCCCGCCGCACTTTGATCTGCGCCCGATCGCCAAGTCCGAGTCGCGCCTGAAGGTGCTGACGCGCCTGATCAAGCGCAAGGACGTGACCAGTCTGATCAACGCATGTGACGCGGGGCGCGAAGGCGAGTTGATCTTCCGCCTGATCGCGCAACATGCAAACACCAAGCTGCCGGTAAAGCGACTGTGGCTCCAGTCGATGACGCCGCAATCCATCCGTGATGGCTTTGGCAAGCTGCGCAGCAACGAAGACATGATGCCGCTAGCGGACGCCGCGCGCTGCCGTTCCGAGGCCGATTGGCTCGTCGGTATCAACGGCACGCGCGCCATGACGGCGTTCAACAGCAAGGGCGGCGGCTTCTTCCTGACCACCGTGGGCCGCGTGCAAACGCCCACGTTGTCGATCGTGGTGGAGCGCGAAGAGAAGATCAAACGCTTCGTGCCGCGCGATTACTGGGAAGTGCGCGCCGAGTTCATCGCCGCGGCCGGCCTGTACGAAGGCCGCTGGTTCGACCCGAAGTTCAAGAAGAACGAGTTCGATCCAGAGCAACGCGATTCGCGTCTGTGGAGCGAGGCCGAGGCCAAAAGCATCGTGGCCGCGTGTCGCGACAAGCCGGGCACCGTGACCGAAGAGTCGAAGCCGTCAACGCAGATGTCGCCGGCGCTGTTCGACCTGACCAGCCTGCAGCGCGAGGCCAACGGCCGCTTCGGCTTCTCGGCCAAGAACACGCTGGGCCTGGCGCAGGCGCTGTATGAAAAGCACAAGGTGCTGACCTACCCGCGTACCGATTCGCGCGCGCTGCCCGAAGACTACCTGGGCACGGTCAAGCAGACGCTGGACATGCTGGGCGAAAGCTCGCCCAACTACCTGACGCACGCGAAGAAGATTCTCGCCAACCAGTGGGTCAAGCCGAACAAGCGGATCTTCGACAACAGCAAGATCAGCGATCACTTCGCCATCATCCCGACGCTGCAGGCGCCGAAGAACCTCTCGGAGCCCGAGCAGAAACTGTACGACCTGGTGGTGCGCCGCTTCCTGGCGGTGTTCTTCCCGGCCGCCGAATACCAAGTCACCACGCGGATTACCGAGGTGGCGGGGCATCACTTCAAGACCGAAGGCAAGGTGCTGGTGAACCCGGGCTGGCTGGTCGTGTACGGCCGCGAAGCGCAGGGCGAAGATGCCAACCTCGTGCCGGTCGCCAAGGACGAGAAGGTCAAGACGGACAAGGTCGAGCCGGTGGGCCTGACCACCAAGCCACCCGCACGCTATAACGAAGCGACGCTGCTTTCTGCCATGGAGGGCGCCGGCAAGCTGGTCGACGACGACGCGCTGCGCGAAGCCATGGCCGGCAAGGGCCTGGGCACGCCAGCCACGCGCGCGGCCATCATCGAAGGTCTGCTGACGGAAAAGTACCTCGTGCGCGAGGGCCGTGAGCTGATCCCGACGGCCAAGGCCTTCCAGCTGATGACGCTGCTGCGCGGCCTGGGCGTGGAAGAACTGACGCAAGCCGAGTTGACCGGCGGCTGGGAGCACAAGCTTTCCCTCATCGAGCGTGGTCAGCTGGAGCGCGACGAATTCATGCGCGAGATCGCGCAGATGACGCAGCAGATCGTCAAGCGCGCGAAGGAATACGACAGCGACACCATCCCCGGCGACTATGCGACGCTTTCCACGCCCTGTCCGCAATGCGGGCACGTGGTCAAGGAAAACTACCGCCGCTTCGCGTGCAGCCACTGCGACTTCTCGATCAGCAAGATTCCGGGTGGACGCCAGTTCGAGCTGGACGAGGTGGAAGAGCTGCTGACCAACAAGACCATCGGCCCGCTGCAGGGTTTCCGCAGCAAGATGGGCCGACCGTTTGCGGCCATCCTCAAGCTGGCGCAGGAAGACGGTCACTGGAAGATGGAGTTCGACTTCGGCCAGAACGACGAAGACGATGGCGAGCCGGTCGATTTCTCCGGCCAGGAAAGCGTCGGCCACTGCCCGAAGTGCAATGGTAACGTCTACGAGCACGGCCTGAAGTACGTGTGCGAGAACGCCGTGGCGCAGCCCAAGACCTGCGACTTCACCACCGGCAAGATCATCCTGCAGCAGGAAATCAGCCGCGAGCAGTTGGCCAAGCTGCTGACCGAAGGCAAGACGGACCTGCTGACCGGCTTCAAGTCGGCGCGCACAGGGCGCAACTTCAAGGCGTTCCTCGTCAAGCAGCCGGACGGCAAGATCGGCTTCGAATTCGAGCCGCGTGGCGAAGGCAAGGGCAAGCCCGGTGCCAAGACGGCGGCGAAGAAGACGACGGCTGCGGCCAAGACGCCCGCTGCAAAGAAGGCGCCCGCCAAGACCGCAAGCAAGACGGCTGCCAAGAAGGCCCCGGCGCGCAAGAAAGCCGCTGAAGCCGAGGCCGACGAGGAAAGCACCAGCGAAACCTGATCGCGGTTTCGCAAGCATCAATGCAAACGGGAGGACACTGTCCTCCCGTTTTGTTTTGGCGATGCGGCTCGGCTTACGCGGCTTCGCTCAGGCCGCGGCCGGCGCGCGCTTCGCTGTGCTTGACCTCCATCGCCTGCGCCAGCATGTAATCGATGAACGTGCGGACCTTTGTCGGCAGGAATTTGCGACTGGGGTACACCAGCGACAGCGACCGGTGCGGCAACTTGTATTGCGGCAGCACGCGCACCAGACGTCCGGACTCCAGATCCGGCCGGGCCATGTACGACGACAGAATCGCGATGCCCATGTCGGCGAGCACGGCGCGGTGCATCAGTTCGGCATTGCTGGTGACGAGCGAGGGCTGCACCGGCACCGAGATCGACTGGCCGTCGGGCGTGCTCATCTCCCATTCGTGACGCAGTTGCGGATGCCACATGGCGATGACGCGGTGCTCGGCAATATCTTCGGCGCGCTGGGGCGTGGAATGCTGGCGGAGGTAGGCTGGCGTGGCGGCCATGACCATCTCGGCGGAAATCATTCGGCGTGCGACCAGGTGCGAGCCAAGGCCGAGTTCTGAAACCATGATGCCGACGTCGCGGCCATCCTCGACGATGTCGATCGGGCGATCGGACAGCGCCACGTCAAACGTCACCTCGGGATAGAGCTGCTGGAAGCGCGCCAGCAGCATGGGCAGCACGTGCAGCCCGAACATGACGGGCGCGACGATGCGCAGGCCACCGACCAGCGCCTGGCTGCGCGAGGTGGCCAGCGATTCGGCCTCGTCAATGTCGAGCAGGATCTGCGCACAGCGCTGCAGGTAGGTTTCGCCCACATCGGTCAGCGACAGGCTGCGCGTGGTGCGGTTGAGCAGGCGCGTGCCCAGATGCGCCTCCAGGTCGGCCACGTAGCGCGTGACCACGGCATTGCTCATCGACAGATGCTGGGCTGCCCGGGCGAAGCTGCCAAGCTCCACCACCTTGGAAAACACCCGCATCGACTGCAAACGATCCATTCCAGCCTCTCACATAATTTGTTGTCAAAAATAGAACAAATCTGTCACGACAGCAAATATTTAATATTGTCACAAGCAATTCACTGCCTAGGGGCAATCCTTGAATGTGAGCACACGCTCATGTAAGAATGCCGACGCAATTTGCGTTTGCGATGTTTCATTGCCGGGGCTGCGTATCCGACTTCTCACCGATTGACGCAACAGCTGATTTGCGCCGAGACTCTATACCGAACGGTAGATTTTTGTGGGATTCGTCTTGCGCGAGGTCAGGTTCGGCCCAAATCGTGGGTGGAACAGGGTCTTGCGCAAATCGGTGCGACGGTAGCCAGACGGCTTCGCCATACTCGAACGATGGATGCCGCGAACCCTGACCCGCATGAGCGCCCCGCAACGAGGGCAGCCATCACGGCCGATGTGTCGCCCCGCGATGCCGGCGGCCGAGGAGACACCACATGACCATCCAGAACCGCGAACCGGTCAATTATCTGGCAGGCGAGATGCCGCTGCACCGGTATTGCGCCCACCATGCGCAGCAGACGCCCGAGCGCATCGCCCTGTTGTGGTATGGCCGCACGATCTGCTGGCGGGAGCTGGATCAGGCCTCGACGCGGCTGGCGGTGCAGTTGCAGCGGCTGGGCGTGACGCGTGGCGATCGCGTTGCACTGTTTCTGCACAACTGCCCGCAAGCCATCATTGCCCATCTGGCCACGGCCAAGCTGGGTGGCATCGTCGTGCCGTGCGGGCCGCTGTCGCGTCAACACGAGCTGCGCGACCAACTGACCGATTCTGGCGCCAAGATTCTGGTGGCCGCGGCAGACCTGATGCCGATCGTCGAGGCCGCCCGGCCCGGCACGTCGGTCATGACCGTCATCACGACGCGCTATGCCGATCTGCAGCCCGCGCAGCCGGCCTGCCGCAAGGCGCTGGCCGTGCCGCCCGAACTGATTGCCGCCGATGCCTCGTCGGCGCCGCCGCTCAAGAACAAGCCGGGCGCCGCGCAGCTTGACCTGATGCAGCTGATGGCTGAGCCCGTGGATGTGGCTGAGCGCAACGCCGTGGCGGCTATCCAGGTGAGCCTGGATGACGTCGCGCTGATGGTCTACACCTCCGGCACCACCGGCCGCCCGAAGGGCGCCATGCTCACGCATCGCAACGCACTGTACAAGACCGCCGTCACGGTGCAGGTCAGCGGCATCCACGCCTCGGACGTGATGCTGGCGGTGGCGCCGCTGTCTCATATCGCCGGCATGCTGATGGGCATGAACGTGATGCTGTATTCCGGCGCGACGACCATCCTGCTCTATCGGTTCGATCCCCTGGCGGTGCTGCAGGCCATTGACCGCTACCGCGTGACACGCTGGTACAGCATGACGCCAATGAACCTCGCGGTCATGGCGCATCCGGACGCGGCGCAGTACCGCATGGAATCCTTGGTGGCCAACCCGTGCACCAGCTTCGGCGTCACGCTGACAGAAGCGATTGCCGAGCAGTGGCGTGCCTTTGCCGGCCCGCAGTGCCGCATCTACGAAGCCGCCTATGGCCTGTCGGAAACCCACACCTGCGACGCCATCACGCCCGCCGATGCCCCGCGCTGGGGTTGGCACGGCAAGATCGTCCCGCAGACTGAGGTGCGCATCGTCGACCCGCATACCGGCGCTGAACTGCCACCCGGCCAGGCTGGCGAAATCACCATCCGCAGCCCCGGCGTGTTCCGTGGCTACTGGCAGCGAGACGAGGCCACGCGCGCCGTCCTGCACAACGGCTTTCTGCGCACCGGCGACATCGGCCAGGTCTCGCCCGACGGCTACCTTCAATGGCAGGGCCGCATCAAGGAAATGATCAAGGTGTCGGGCTACAGCGTGTTTCCGGAAGAGGTCGAGGCGCTGCTGTCGCGCCATCCGGGCATCCGCCAAGTGGCCGTGACGCCCATCCCCGATCCCGAAAAAGGCGAGGTCGTCTGCGCGCACGTGGTGCCGATGACCGGTGTAACGCTCTCGGAAGCCGAACTGATTGCCTGGTCGCGCGACAACATGGCGCCGTATAAGGTGCCGCGGCGCGTGAAGTTCCATGAGGCGCTGCCGGCTACCGCGACGGGCAAGGTGCTGCGAAGGTTGTTGCGCGAAGACGCCATCGCCGCGTGAAAGCAAAACGGCCGCCAGAATTGGGCGGCCGTTTTGTCAGGTCTGCACGAAGCGTTTCTGTCGGGCGATGCTCATCAGGATGCCGATGCCCATGCCCAGCGTGACAAGCGCCGTCCCCCCATAACTGATGAGCGGCAGCGGCACCCCCACGACAGGCAGGATGCCGCTCACCATGCCCATGTTGACGAAGGCGTAGGTGAAGAAGATCAGCGTGATGGACCCGGCGAGCAGGCGCCCGAACAGCGTGCCCGCATTGGCGGCAATAAACAGCCCACGCAGAACCAGCAGCAGATACAGGAACAGCAGCACGCCGTTGCCGACCAGCCCGAATTCCTCCGAGTACACCGCGAAGATGAAGTCGGTGTGCTTCTCGGGGATGAACTCAAGGTGGGTTTGCGTGCCCTTCAGCCACCCCTTGCCCGTCACGCCGCCCGAGCCGATGGCAATGATCGACTGGATGGTGTGGAAGCCCTTACCGAGCGGGTCGGTGGTCGGGTCGAGCAGCGTACAGACGCGGTGTTGCTGGTAATCGTGCAGGATCGGCCAGTTCACGCCCGGTGCGCAGATGCGCGATTCGAACGACACCACCAGCGTGATCGCCGTGACAGCAATGACCAGCACCGGCACGATCAGCCGCCAAGACAGCCCGGCGAAGTAGATCACGTAGATGCCTGCCGCCAGCACCAGCAGCGCGGTGCCCAGGTCGGGCTGTTTGGCAATCAACCCCACGGGAATCAGCAGCAGCAGGGCGGCCGCCAGATAGTCGTACCAGTGGATCACGCCCTCGCGCTTCTGGAAGTACCACGCCAGCATGAGCGGCATGGCGATCTTCATGATCTCGGAAGGCTGTACCACCACGCCGATATTGAGCCACCGCCGCGCGCCCTTGCGGATCAGCCCGAACGCCGCCACGCCAATCAACAACGCCACGCCGACGGTGTAGAGCGGCACCGCAAAGCGCATCAGCGTCTGCTGCGGCAGGTTGGCGATGATCCACATCAGCACGAACGACAGCAGGATGTTGCGGACCTGGTCTTCCACCCGGCCCGGCATGTCGATGGCGGCCGAGTACAGCGCGACCAATCCCGTGCCGAGCAGCAGGAAGACGATCAGCGCCAGCGGGCCATCGAAGCCGGTGAAAAGCGATTTGATGACGTTGAATATGCGGCGCTTGTCCAGTTTGTCCATGGCGAGATCCTCAAGCGCAAATATCAGGGCGCGGCCGGCTTGGAGGCCGGTTTCTGCGCGGGCTTCGGTGCCGGCTTGTTGCCCGGCTTGGTGTCCTTCGCACCCTTTGGCGTGGTCGCTGGAGCCGAAGCCGGTGCGGCAGCGTTGCCCCGTCCGCGCGGTGGCAGTTCGGGCGCCGGTTGTGCATGCGACAGCGCTTGCAGCACCTGGGCGTCCAGGGTGGCCGGGGCGACGGCTTCGGCGCTGGTGCCAGCCTCGCGCAGGGCCGGGGCTACCAGGTCCGGCGACAGCGGCGGCACACCGCGTGTGGTGCCCCCTGCCACCGACGACGCGGCCGGCGCCGAAGCGGCGGCCACTGCACTGGCGGCGGAGGCTGCCACGCCCGAAGCAGCAGCGACCCCGGATGCCGGCTCTGCGGTCACCTGCGGCGCAGCCGTCGCGCTGGCGATGGTGGCCGTCTTGCCGGTCGAGAACACACTGGGCGTATCCACCGGCGGTTGCTGCTGGGGCTTCGGTGCGGTGGCGGCCAGTTCCGCAGGCCACTTGCCGGTCAGGTAATAGTCCATGACCGCGCGTGCGATGGGTGCGGCCGATGCGGCACCAAAGCCGGCGTTTTCCACGATCAGCGCCAGCGCGATCTTCGGATGGTCCGCCGGTGCGAAAGCCTCGAACAGCGCATGGTCGCGCTTGTTTTCGGGAATGGCGTGGTGGTTGTACTTCTCGTTCTTGCCCAGCGAGTACACCTGCGCCGTACCGGTCTTGCCCGCCGACACGTACTGCGCGCCGATGAACGCCTTGGCCGCCGTGCCGGCCTGGTTCACGCCCACCATGGCGCGCTTGATCACGTCGATGTTCGCCTGCTTGAGCGGAATCCGGTAGCTCTCGGTCGGCACCGTCAGCGCACGCGACTTGGACAGCGAATCTTCGACCGCCTTTACCAGGTGGGGCTTCATCACCACGCCGTTGTTGGCCAGCGTCGAAATCGCATGCGCGAGCTGCAGGATGGTGAAGTTGTTGTAGCCCTGGCCGATGCCCAGCGAGATGGTTTCGCCGTCGTACCACTTCTGCTGCTCGGGGCGCTTGTAGGCTTTGCGCTTCCAGTCGGTGGACGGCAGGATGCCGGTGCGCTCGCCCTCGATGTCGATGCCCGTCACCTGCCCGAAGCCGAACGGCTTCATGAAATCGTGGATGGCATTGACGCCCATGTCGTTGGCGAGCCGGTAATAATACGTGTCGCACGACGCCACGATGGAGCGGTACATGTCGACCCAGCCGTGCCCGCCCGGCACGTCGTCGCGGAAGGTGTGGTTGCCGAGCGTGAACGAGCCCGGATCAGCCATGCCCCACTGCGGCGTGCGCTTGCCCAGCTCCAGCGCGCCCAGCGCCATGAACGGCTTGTACGTCGAGCCCGGCGGATACGTGCCGCGCAGTGGCCGGTTCAGCAGCGGCTTGTCCGGCGAGTTGTTCAGTTCGCCCCAAGTCGTGCTGTCGATACCCTCAATGAACAGGTTCGGATCGAACGTCGGCTTGGAGACAAAGGCCAGGATGTCGCCCGTCTCTGGCTCGATCGCCACCAGCGCCCCGCGCCGGTTGCCGAAGAGCTGCTCGGCCAGCCGCTGCAGGTTGATGTCGAGCGACAGGATCAGGTTGTTGCCCGGCGTTGCCTGTGAGGTCGACAGCGTCCGGATCGGCCGGCCGCCCGCGCTCACCTCCACCTCTTCGTAGCCGGTCAGGCCGTGCAGCTCGGTCTCGTAGCTCTGCTCGATGCCGACCTTGCCGATGTACTCCGTGCCGCTGTAGTTGTTGGAATCCTTGCGCGGGTCATACGTCACGCCAGGCTGGCTGTTGGCATCGCTCATGTTGTCGATGCGGTCCAGGTCGCGCTCGGAGATGCGCCCGATGTAGCCGATCACGTGCGACGCCGATTCGCCAAGCGGGTATTGGCGGAACAGCCGCGCATGCACGTCCACGCCCGGAAAGCGGAAACGCTGCGCCGAGAAGCGCGCGACTTCCTGGTCCGTCAGCTGACTGCGGATCGGCAGACTTTCGAAGCTGCGCGCGTCTTCCATCAGGCGCTTGAAGCGGCGGCGGTCGCGCGGCTGGATATCGACGACCTGGGCAAGCTGGTCGATCGTGTTGTCGAGCGTGTCCTGCAGCTTGGACGGCGTGATCTCCAGCGTGTAGGCCGAATAGTTGCGCGCCAGCACCACGCCGTTGCGGTCCATGATGATGCCGCGGTTGGGCTCGATGGGCGCGACCGAGATGCGGTTGTCTTCCGCCTTGGCCGAGTACTGCTCGTGCTTGACCTGCTGCAGCCAGAAGAAACGCGCCAGCAGCAGCCCGAAGCAGATGAGCACGAACAGGGCGGCCGCCGCCAGCCGCAGGCGGAAGCGCGACAGCTCCTGTTCGACGTTGCGGATTTCGGTCATGCCAGGTGAGGGCGAATAGCGGGGCGCATCAGGTCGGCCGCCTTAGATGGGCCGGGTTTCGTCGACGCTCTCCGGGCGACGCTGCGGCGCCAGCAAGAAGGCGTTGGCGAACGGCCACAGGGCGGCTTCGATCAGCGGCGGCAGGATGACCTGCCAGTCCGGCAGGTGCGCGCCCATCAGCAGACGGATGACGATCGGTACGGCGTGCGCCAGCACCAGCAGCGGCAGCACATGCAGCGCCTGCGACAGCACCGTGAACCACAGCACGCGCCGGTGAATCGTGATCGCGAAGTACGACAGCATCGTGTACGCCATCGCATGTTCGCCAAGCAGGCGCGCTTCGTGCACGTCCATCAACAGGCCCAGCAGGAAAGCCACCACCATGCCCACGCGGCGCGGCTGATGGATGTTCCAGAACACCAGCACCAGTGCCACCAGATCGGGAATCCACTGCATGTGGCCCCACGGCATCAGGTTGAACAGGAACGCCAGCACGAAGCTGAAAGCGATGAAGCCAGGGTTGACCGGGCGCAGCAGATATTGGGGCGAGTTCATGATCGATGGCCTCGCTTCAGCGTTTTTGCGCTGAATCGGTGTCCAGCGGATTGCCGTCGGCGTCGGTCGGGCGCGGTGGCGGGGCGTTTTCGTCGGCTGCGGGCGCGGGTGCCGGCACATTGGCTTCGGCGGCGGCGCGTGCGGCGCGGTCCTTTTCTTCGCGGGCATCGCGGGCAGCGTTCTTGCCTTTGGCTGCGGGCGGCGGCGACAGATCCGTCGGCGGCGGGAAGCCCGATTCGTACTTCACGATCAGCAGGTGCCGGTTGCTGCGGATGCCGGCCACCGGCTCGCAGATCACGCGCGAGAACGCGGTATCAGCCTTGCGCTCGATTTGCGAAATGCGCGCCACCGGCAGGCCCGCCGGATAGACCCCGTCCAGCCCCGACGTCACGAGCAGGTCGCCCTGCTGCAGATCCGCCGAGGCGGCCATGAAGCGCAGGTCCAGCGCGCCCGGTCGGGCACCGCCAAAGGCGACGCTGCGCAGGCCGTTGCGCACCACCTCCACGGGGATCGACTGGTCCTTGTCGGTTAGCAGCGTGACTTGCGATTCGAACAGCGACGCGCGCGTCACCTGGCCGACCACGCCGCGGTCATCGATGACCGGGTAGCCGGCGCGCACGCCGTCCTTCGAGCCGCGATCGATCACGATGCGCTGCGTATAAGGGTCACGTGCTTCGTAGAGGACTTCCGCCGCCACCGTGGGCACCGCCGCGTGCTGCTTCAGATTGAGCAGCGTGCGCAGATTGCGGTTCTCGGCTTCGAGCTGCGAGGCGCGCAGCGATTGCTGCGCCTGGGCAACCGCCGATTCGCGCAGGTTGCGGTTATCGACGGCCAGCCTGGTGGACGATTGGGTGTAATCGAGCGCGGCGCGTGCCGTATCGCGTGGAATCAGCACCAGGCGCTCGACGGGGTACAGGATGACCGACACGACTTGCCGGACTACACCCAGCACGGACATGCGGGCATCGATCACCAGCAAGGCAAGTGCAAGCGCGAGCAAAGCGACCAGCCGCGCGGTGGCGGACGGACCCTGCTTGAAGAGGGGCGGCGGGGAGTAATCCATGACCCGGACGCTTCAAATGGGCACGGCAGACGCGTGACGGTCAACGTCAAGGTCAACGGCCTGCCGGCAACAGATTGGGTGTGGCGCTGGTGCGGTGCCCAAGCCCTGGGTGGGCGGAGCACGGTGCACCTGCGCGAGACGCATCTCAGCGGTCCGCGAAGGCGGCTGGCGTGACCACAACGGCAGTCACGAAATCGGTCGCAACAGCGGAACGCGGATCGGCGTGGCGCATGGTCCCGTTATTCGTACGAGAAGATGCTGCCGAGCTTGTCCATGCGCTCAAGCGCCATGCCCGAGCCGCGCACCACGCAGGTCAGCGGGTCTTCGGCCACCAGCACCGGCAGACCGGTTTCTTCGGCCAGCAGGCGGTCGAGGTCGCGCAGCAGTGCGCCGCCGCCGGTGAGCATCATGCCGCGCTCGGCAATGTCGGCGCCCAGTTCCGGCGGGGTTTGTTCCAGCGCGATCTTCACCGACGAGACGATCTGGTTCAGCGGGTCGGTCAGCGCTTCCAGAATTTCGTTGGACGACACCGTGAAGGCGCGCGGAATGCCCTCCGACAGGTTGCGGCCCTTCACTTCCATCTCGCGCACTTCCGAACCCGGGAAGGCCGAGCCGATTTCCTTCTTGATGGCTTCGGCGGTCTGCTCGCCGATCAGCATGCCGTAGTTGCGGCGGATATAGTTGACGATGGCCTCGTCGAACTTGTCGCCGCCCACGCGCACGCTGCCCTTGTAGACCATGCCGCCCAGCGAGATGATGCCCACCTCGGTGGTGCCGCCGCCAATGTCCACCACCATCGAGCCCGACGGCTCCGACACCGGCAGACCGGCGCCAATGGCAGCGGCCATCGGTTCTTCAATCAGGTAGACCTGCGATGCGCCGGCACCCAGCGCCGATTCACGGATGGCGCGACGCTCGACCTGGGTCGAACCGCACGGCACGCAGATGATGATGCGCGGGCTCGGGCGCAGCAGCTTGGTGTCGTGCACCATCTTGATGAACTGCTTGAGCATCTGCTCGGTGACGGTGAAGTCGGCGATCACGCCGTCTTTCATCGGGCGGATCGCCTCGATATTGCCCGGCACCTTGCCCAGCATCTGCTTGGCTTCCTTACCGACAGCCTGGATGGTCTTCTTGGCGTTCGGGCCGCCTTCCTGGCGGATGGCCACCACCGACGGCTCGTCAAGGACGATGCCCTTGTCGCGGACGTAGATCAGGGTGTTGGCAGTGCCGAGGTCGATCGCGAGATCGTTGGAGAAATAGCTGCGCAAAAAGCCGAACATCGAATGAATCCTGTTTTTCGAGTCATGGGCGGCCCAGCAGCAGGATTGCGGTGCTACGGCTGCACCTACGCGCGGACGTCGCAAGGGCATGCCATGCGGTCCGATCCTGCTACTGCGCTCCCGGGAATGTCGCGGGCTCCGTGGTGATCGACGGTGGGGTGCCGTGGCACTGGCCATCCTGCCGAGGCTGGGCCGCCCGGAGAGGGGGCCCCCAAGGAACCTTTGATTAAGTGTCGCCTGATGCTGACGGTGCGACTGCCGGGAGGTTCCCGGGGTACTTAATCAGAGGGTCCGTGACTGCACGAAGTCGCCTGCTGACTTAGAAATTTAGTCGGCAATCATACCTTATAATTCGGGCAATCTGCGGGTATTCGGCGGGCGTTTGGCGCCGAAATTGCGGCAAATCGGCGCTGTCGGGGCCCAACCTGGGCGCCCCTTGCGCGCAGTAGCCGTCGCTTGCCGCACGTTGCCCGCCCGCCGCTGCACTCACTGACCCATTCCGATGGCACTCGAACTCTCCGACGTCAAACGCATCGCCCATCTCGCCCGTATCGAAGTCTCCGAGGGCGAGGCCGCGCAGACCCTCACGCAGCTCAACCAGTTTTTCTCGCTGGTCGAGCAGATGCAGGCCGTGGACACCACCGGCATCGAGCCGATGGCCCACCCGATCGAGCAGGTCCAGGCGCAAGCCCAGCGTCTGCGCGACGATGCCGTCACCGAGGCCGACCGCCGTGCGGACTACCAGCAATGCGCCCCGGCCACCGAGGCCGGCCTGTACCTTGTGCCCAAGGTGATCGAGTAACCCGCGGTAATTCGCGTAAACGGCGCGTCCGCGCTTGTCTTGAGCCCACTCCATTCGACGTCGCCGGCCGCTGCCGGCAGCCCATCCGAACGTATTCGATGACCGCATCCACGATCAAAGCCCTGTCCGCCCAACTCGCCGCCAAAGAGGTTTCGGCGGAGGAACTGGCGCGCCATTACCTGTCGCGCATCGAGGCCGGGGCGCATCTCAACGCCTTTACCCATGTCGACGCCGAGGCGACGCTTGCCCAGGCGCGGGCCGCCGACGCACGCATTGCGGCCGGCAACGCGGCGCCGCTGACCGGCGTCCCGATCGCGCACAAGGACGTGTTCGTCACCCGCGGCTGGCGTGCCACGGCGGGCTCCAAGATGCTCGGCAACTACGTCAGCCCGTTTGACGCCACCGTGGTCGAGCGCCTGGGCGCGGCCGGCATGGTGACGCTGGGCAAGACCAACATGGACGAATTCGCGATGGGCTCGTCCAACGAGAACTCGGCGTTCGGCGCGGTCAAGAACCCGTGGAACCTCGAGCACGTGCCGGGCGGCTCGTCGGGCGGCTCGGCGGCAGCGGTGGCGGCCGATCTGGCGCCTGCTGCAACCGGAACGGACACCGGCGGCTCGATCCGCCAGCCGGCATCGTTCTCGGGCATTACCGGGATCAAGCCGACGTACGGCCGCGTGTCGCGCTACGGCATGATCGCTTTCGCTTCGTCGCTGGACCAGGGCGGCCCGATGGCGCGCACGGCCGAAGATTGCGCGCTGCTGCTGTCTGCCATGGCCGGCTTTGACCCACGCGATTCCACCAGTCTGGAACCCGGTCGCGGTGGCGACGTGGAAGACTTCGGCCGCCTGCTCGGCCAGCCGCTGCAAGGCGCAGATGCCGCACGCCCGCTGGCCGGCCTGCGCATCGGTCTGCCCAAGGAGTATTTTGGCGAAGGCCTGGCCGATGACGTACGCACCACGGTACGCGCCGCGCTGGCCGAGCTGGAAAAGCTCGGCGCCACGCTGGTCGACATCAGCCTGCCGAAGACCGAGCTGTCGATCCCGACGTACTACGTGATCGCTCCGGCAGAGGCTTCGTCGAACCTGTCGCGCTTTGACGGCGTGCGTTACGGCCACCGCGCGGCGGAATACCGCGATCTGGCCGACATGTACCGCAAGTCCCGTGCTGAAGGTTTCGGCTGGGAGGTCAAGCGCCGCATCCTGGTGGGTGCCTATGTGCTGTCCCACGGTTATTACGACGCCTATTACCTGCAGGCGCAGAAGATTCGCCGGATCATCGCGCAGGATTTCCAGAACGTGCTGGCTGGTGCCAACCGCCAGTGCGACGTGATCATGGGCCCCGTGGCCCCGACCGTCGCCTGGAAACTGGGCGAGAAGACGAGCGACCCCGTGCAGATGTACCTGGCCGACATCTTCACGCTGTCGACCAGCCTGGCCGGCCTGCCGGGCATGAGCGTGCCGGCCGGTTTTGGCGCCAACGGTCTGCCGGTTGGCTTGCAGATCATCGGCAACTATTTTGAAGAGGCACGCATGCTGCAGATTGCGCATGCGTTCCAGCAGGCGACCGACTGGCACCACCGCCAGCCGGCGGCTTGAGGCCCGTACAGACGTATCCGCTCCATGCAGGAGGCACGCATGAACCACTGCATCCGCACTGCACTCGGGCTGGCGCTTGCCGCCGGCCTGCTGGCGGCGTGCGTGCCGATTCCGCTGCCGTCGATTCCGGGCATCAGCCGCCCGACGACCAAGCCGCCGCCGATTTCCGACCGCCGCATCGACGTCAACGGCTACTGCAGCCAGACCGAAGAAGACGGTTTCCGCGAGCAGGCGACGCTTACGGTGGCCGACAACAACGTCAGCGCCATGCAATGGCAGTTGTGGGTCGGCCGGCGCGGTTCGTGTCAGTTCGACCTGTCGACGTTCCAGCAAACCAGGCGCCGCCCCAGCATCGAGCTGCGCGAGCGCTACGGCAATTGCACGCTGATGGTCTGGCAGGACCCGCGCCGCGTCACGCTGGCGCACGCCAACTGTGAAGCGCATTGCACGCCCGGCATCTATGAAGAAGCGTGGCCGGTGATGTTCGACCCGCAAACGGGCCAATGCGCCCGGAATGCCCGGTGATGCGCCTATCGCTTCGCGTGGTGGCGGCGCTGGCGGGCGCGCTGGCGTTGCACGCCGTCGCGCAACCGACGCCGGACGCCGAAGGCGCTCTGCCGGATATGCCGGCTGCGCGTGCGCCATCGGCGGCCGAGCTGGGCGTGCAGACGGTGGAGATTCCCCGTGCGTCCATGAAAGACGCCGAGGATGCGCCGCCAACGTTGACCGCCTACTGGGTCGCGTCGCCCGTCAAGGCGCCTGCGACCGGCACGCCGGTGGTGATCGCGCTGCACGGCTGCAGCGGCCTGTATACGCCGGCTGGGGCGGATGCCAAGGCGCTGGGCTCGCGGTATCGCGGTTATGCGCAGTGGCTGGGCGCGCGTGGTTACGCGGTGGTGTTTCCCGACAGTTTCGGCCCGCGCGGCAAACCGCACGGCATCTGCACCGAACGCACCGCCACGCGCGATATCAACGGCGCAGTGCGCCGCGCCGACGTGCTGGCGACGATCCGCTGGGTGGCGGGGCAGCCGGGCGTGGATGCGCGCCGCATCGTGCTGCTCGGCTGGTCCAACGGCGCGCAGGCCGTGCTGGAGGCGGTGGATGCCAGCCGCGCCTGGCCTGCCGATACGCCTGCCGTCAATCGCGCGGTGGCCTTCTATCCGGGCTGTGCATCGGCGCAGAAGCGGCCGGACTATCGGCTGAACGCGCCATTGCTGCTGCTGGCCGGCGGCAACGACGACTGGACGCCGGCTGATCACTGCCAGGCGCTGCAGACTGCCGTCCTGGCGCGCCAGCCGCAGGCGCGTTTCGAGCTGGACATGTTTGGCGGCGCGTATCACGGCTTTGACGGCACTGCCACAGTCACGGAGCGCAACGGCATCCCGAAGGGACGTCGCTACGGAACGGTCACCGTCGGTGGCGATCCGGCAGCGCGCGAGGCCGCGTTTGCGAAGCTCGCGGCGTGGCTCGATGCGCCGCACCCGTGATCGCAGCCAGACAAGAACACCTGATTACCTGAACACCTGAGTACCTAGATATTCACACCACAACAATCGACAGGACACACGCAACATGCAATGGGAAGTGGTGATCGGCCTCGAGACGCACACGCAGCTTTCGACGGTCTCGAAGATTTTCTCCGGCGCGTCCACCGCCTTTGGCGCGGCGCCCAACACGCAGGCGGCGCCGGTTGATCTGGCGCTGCCGGGCGTGCTGCCGGTGCTGAACAAAGGCGCCGTCGAGCGCGCCATCGTGTTCGGTCTGGCCATCGGCGCCAAGATCGCGCCCAAGAGCATCTTCGCGCGCAAGAATTATTTCTACCCCGATCTGCCCAAGGGCTACCAGATCAGCCAGTACGAAATTCCGGTGGTGCAGGGCGGCACGCTGACCTTCCAGGTGGAAGGCAAGAACGGTCAACCCGGGTATGAGAAGACCGTGCAGCTCACGCGCGCCCACCTGGAAGAAGATGCGGGCAAATCGCTGCACGAAGACTTTGCCGGCATGACCGGCATCGACCTGAACCGCGCCGGCACGCCGCTGCTGGAAATCGTGACCGAGCCCGACATGCGCAGCGCGGCCGAGGCCGTTGCTTACGCCAAGGCGCTGCATGCGCTGGTGATGTGGCTGGGCATCTGCGACGGCAACATGCAGGAAGGCAGCTTCCGCTGCGACGCGAACGTGTCGGTGCGGCGGGGCCCGGATGCGCCGTTCGGCACGCGCTGCGAAATCAAGAACCTCAACTCGTTCCGCTTCCTGGAAGAGGCGATCAACTATGAAGTGCGCCGCCAGATCGAGCTGATCGAAGACGGCGGCACCGTGGTGCAGGAAACCCGCCTGTACGATCCGGACCGCAAGGAAACGCGCTCGATGCGCAGCAAGGAAGACGCGCAGGATTACCGCTACTTCCCGGATCCCGACCTGCTGCCGCTGGTCATCGGTGACGACTGGATCGAGCGCGTGCGTGCCACGCTGCCTGAACTGCCGGCGGCCATGGCTGCGCGCTTTGAGTCGGCGTACGGCCTGCCGAAGTACGACGCCAGCATCCTCACCGCCACCAAGGCGACGGCTGCGTACTTCGAAGCCGTCGTGGCGGATGCGGGCGCTGCGAACGCCAAGGCTGCCGCCAACTGGATCATGGGCGAGGTTGCCTCGAACCTGAACCGCGCCGATCTGGACATCGACGCTGCGCCGGTGTCGCCTGCGCAACTGGCCAAGCTGCTCGCACGCATTGCCGACGGCACGATCAGCAACAACACCGCCAAGAAAGACGTCTTCCCCGCCATGTGGGCAGGCGAGCACGGTGGCGATGCCGATGCGATCATCGCCGAGAAGGGCCTGAAGCAGATGTCGGATTCGGGCGAGCTGGAAAAGATCATCGACGACGTGCTGGCCGCCAATGCCAAGTCGGTCGAGGAATTCCGCGCCGGCAAGGAGAAGGCATTCAACGCGCTGGTCGGCCAGGCCATGAAGGCCACGCGCGGCAAGGCCAACCCCGCACAAGTCAATGATCTGCTGAAGAAAAAACTGGGCGCAGCCTGATGAGCACCTCCACGATGAACGCACAAGACGTCGCCAACTACCTGCAGGCGCATCCGGCCTTTTTTGAAGAGCATGCGGAGCTGCTGGCCGCCATCCAGCTCACCAGCCCGCACAGCCATCGCGCCGTGTCGCTGCAGGAGCGCCAGATGGAGATCCTGCGCGACAAGAACAAGCACCTCGAACTCAAGCTGTCGGACCTGATGCGGCACGGCAACGAGAACGACCGCACGCAGCAGCGCGTACACGCATGGACGACGCGCCTGCTGGGCGAGGCCGACACGCATGCGCTGCCGTATGCCGTGCAGGATGGCCTGCGTGAAATCTTTGACGTGCCGGCCGTGGCGCTGCGCGTGTGGCAGGTCGGCGAAGAGTACGCGCACCTGGAAGTCGCGCAGGGCGTGAGCGAGGAAGTGCGCCTGTTTGCGGCCGGCCTGCGTGCGCCGTATTGCGGCGCCAATGCCGGCTTTGAAGCCGCCGGCTGGCTTGATACGACCGATACCGGCGGCGCACCGATCGAATCGCTTGCCATCGTCACGCTGCGCGTGCCGGTGCGTGGGGATGCCGATGCCAGCGCCGCGCCGGCATTCGGCCTGCTGGTGCTCGGCTCGCCGGACGCCCGCCGCTTCCATGACGGCATGGGCACGACCTACCTTGCGCAGATCGGCGAACTGGCCGCTGCTGCGCTCAACCGCCTGCGCGACTAAGCGCAGCCCGCCGCATGCCGCAATCTGCATCCGCTGATGCGTCTGGCGCGCAGGCGCCGCATCCGCAGATTGCGGCGTACCTGGACGCGCTGAAGTTCGAGCGGCAGCTCTCGCCGCACACGCTGGAGAGCTACACCCGCGAGCTGGCCGTGCTGCAGCGCCTCGGTGCGCAGCACGCCGCCAATGTCGATCTCACGCAACTGCAGTCGCACCACATTCGCCGCATGATGGCGCAGCTGCACGGCGACGGTTTGTCCGGCCGCAGCATTGCGCGGGCGCTGTCGGCGTGGCGCGGCTGGTTCAAATGGATGGCGCTGCGCGATGCCGCCGTCACCGCCAATCCCGTTGATGGCGTACGCGCCCCGAAGAGCCCGAAGCGGCTGCCGAAAGCGCTGTCCGTGGAGCAAGCTGTCGCGCTGATGGAGCAACTGCCTGGCGACGATCCCGAGACGGTGCGCGATCGCGCTGTCAACGAGTTGTTCTATTCGTGTGGCTTGCGGCTCTCCGAACTCGTCAGCCTGGATATGCGACACGTGAAGGCCGGCGCGTATGAATCGGCGAGCTGGCTCGACCTCGAGGCCCGCGAAGTGCAGGTGCTTGGTAAAGGCAGCAAGCGGCGCACCGTGCCGGTCGGCACCAAGGCGGCGGAGGCGCTGGCCGCATGGCTGGCGGTGCGCGCGCAGCTTGCCAGGCCGGACGCGGCACCCGAAGACGCGCACGCGCTATTTCTCTCGCCGCGCGGCAAGCGGTTGGCGCAGCGGCAGATTCAATTGCGCATGAAGCGCAACGCCATCGCGGCAGGTGTGCCGGCGGATGTGCATCCGCACGTGCTGCGGCATTCCTTTGCCACGCACATGCTGCAGTCATCGGGCGATTTGCGTGCGGTGCAGGAACTGCTCGGCCACGCCAGCATCGCGAGTACGCAGGTTTATACTTCGCTCGATTTTCAGCACCTGGCCAAGATCTACGATCAGGCGCATCCCCGCGCGAAGAAGAAGTAGCGCTGCCCGCTTTGCCGGGCGAACCATCCCAGTCGTATGCAAACCCTGATTCTCAAGCCCGGCAAGGAGCGCTCGCTGCTGCGCCGGCACCCGTGGATTTTCGCCAACGCCATTGATCGCGTGGAGGGCAAGCCCGCCTCCGGCGCGACTGTCATCGTGCGCGCACACAACGGCCAGTTCCTGGCGCGCGCGGCGTTCAGCCCTGTCTCGCAGATTCGCGCGCGCGTGTGGAGCTTTGATGAATCGGAGCCCGTCGACCACGCGTTCTTCAAGCGCCGCATTGCCGCCGCCGTGGCGTACCGCCGCGCGTGGGTGCACGACACCGACGCCGTGCGCCTCGTCATGGGCGAAGCCGACGGCCTGCCCGGCCTGATCGTCGACCAGTACGGCACAGGCGATGCTGGCCAGCTCGTCTGCCAGTTCAGCGCCGCCGGTGTGGAGCACTGGAAACAGGCGATCGTCGCCGCGCTCGTCAAAGAAACCGGGTGCCCGAACGTGTACGAACGGTCGGACGTGAGCGTGCGCGAGCGCGAAGGCCTGGAGCAGATGACCGGTGTGCTGGCCGGCGCCGAGCCGCCCGCCGATCTGTCCGCCACCGAGCACGGCGTGCGTTATTACGTGGACGTGCGCGAAGGTCACAAGACGGGCTTCTACGTGGACCAGCGTGACAACCGCGCGCTCGTCGGCGCCTTGGCGCGCGATCGCGATGTGCTGAACTGCTTCTGCTATACGGGCGGGTTTTCGCTGGCGGCGCTCAAGGGCGGGGCGCGCTCGGTGGTGTCGATCGACTCGTCGGGCGAGGCATTGGCGGTGGCTGAGCGCAACGTCACGCTCAACGGCTTCGATCCGGCGCGCGCCGAGTGGCTGGACGCGGACGTCTTCAAGTCGCTGCGCAACTTCCGCGCGGAAGGCCGCCAGTTCGACTTGATCGTGCTGGATCCGCCCAAGTTTGCGGCCTCGGCGCAGCAGGTCGATCGCGCGGCACGGGCGTACAAGGAGATCAACCTGGTCGGCATGCAGTTGCTGCGCCCGGGCGGCCTGTTGTTCACGTATTCGTGCTCGGGTGCAATCGACGCAGACCTGTTCCAGAAGATCGTCGCGGGCGCGGCGGCGGATGCCAAGGTCACGGCGCGTATCCAGCGCCGGCTGGCGGGCGGCGTCGACCACCCGCTGCTGACGAGCTTCCCGGAAGGCGAATACCTCAAGGGCCTGCTGCTGCAAGTCAGCTAGCAATTTGTCGCAATTTTTGGCTTGTCCTGGCAAGCCGCCATTGCGAAGATGCGGTCCTTCGTTTTCCGCATCACGTCGATGGCCTCCAATGCTGCCCATCACGCGACCGGTTGGGCAGCAGGACTGATTGCCGCCACCCTCGTCGCACAGGCTTCGCACACGTCTCTCGAACATCTCGGCAGCATCCTGGCGTTTTGCGCGGCGGTGGCCGGCAGCACCGCGCCTGACTGGATGGAGGTGGCCTGGTGGACCCGCGCCCGCCGTCTCTGGATCACGCACCGCACCGCCACCCATTGGGGCATCGGCTGGCTGGCGGCGCTTGTTCTGTCATACCAGGCGCTGGGCCACGCCCATCTGTGGGCACCGCTGCTGTTCGGCTTTGCCTGCGGCGGGCTGATGCACCTGCTGGCGGATTGGCCGAATCCGCTAGGCGTGCCCTGGATCTGGGGGCGCCATTCCCTGAACTTATGGAAGAGCGGCCACTGCGATCTAATCGTGGTGATCCTGGCATGGGCCGCGGCATGCTGGCTCGTGCGGCCGTTGTGGGCGGCGACGGCAACGCGCGTAGTTGGATGGTTCGCCCACGTCGCGCGATGAGCCGGCTGCATCGGCATCGTCTGATGGAAGCCGGGCCCGCGAGCGACTAAGTTGGAACCGCCGGACGCCACGCGTCCGAATCCAACTTGTTTGCGCAACGCTTGCGCAAACGCCCTCACCGGGAGTCGTCGATGACACTGGATGTGACGCGCCAAGACCCTCGCTACAACACGCTCAAACATGGCTTCAACCTGCGCTGGCCGTCTACGGACGCGCAGGCCGCGAGCCGCATCGCCCTCATTGAAAAGCCCGACGATGTGGCACCCGCCGTGCAGCGCATCATCAACGCGGGCCAGCGCCCGACCGTGCGCAGCGGCGGACATTGCTACGAGGATTTCGTCTCCAACAACCCCGACGGCACGATCGTCGACCTGAGCCTGCTCGCCACGCCAGAAGTGCGCGCCGACGGTTCGGTGCGCATTCCGGCCGGAACGCAAAACTGGAACGGCTACCTGGAGCTGTACAAGCGCCACAACGTGACGCTGCCTGGCGGCTCCTGCTATTCGGTGGGCGCGGGCGGGCATATCTGCGGCGGCGGGTATGGGCTGCTTTCGCGGCTGCAGGGGCTGACGGTGGATTGGCTCTCGGCCGTTGACATCGTCACGGTGGACAAGACCGGCAAGACGGCTGCCCGCACGGTGGATGCGGCGCACGAACCGGATCTTTTTCGTGCGTGCCGCGGCGCGGGCGGCGGCAACTTCGGCGTCATCACCGGCTACACGTTCGCCAAGCTGCCCACGGCACCGCAGGAAGTCACGCTCGCCACCGTGGCCTTCGACTGGGCCACCATGACGCCGCAGCGCTTTGCAGAACTGCTGCGCATCTACGGCGAATACTGGGAGACGCGCGGCAAGGATCCGGACACGTGGGGCATGTTCTCGCTGATCAAACTCACGCACAAATCGTCGGGGCAGATCGTGCTGCTCACGCAGTTCTGCAACCCTGATGGCACGTGTTGCGACCTCTCTGTCCTCAATGATTTTCTGAACCGCTTCCAGGCCTGCGCGCCCACGCCGGTCAAAGGGCGCCCGCCCGGCTACGGCCCCGCGCACAAACAGGGCGTGGGGCAGCTGGTCTGCTCCAAGCCGCACACCATCGTGCAATACGACTGGCTCACGGCCACGCAGTATCTGAATGGCTCGGGGGCCAATCAGCGCGGCAAGTACAAATCGGCCTATATGAAGCGCGGCTTCACGGCGCGCGAGGCGCAGCGCATCTACGCCCACCTCACGCGGACGATGCCGGGCGTCGATCTGAGCCAGTCGCTGCTGCAGGTCGATTCGTACGGCGGCGCCATCAACAAGGCCGAGCGCATTGGCGACACCGCCGTGCCGCAGCGGGCGTCGATCATGAAGCTGCAGTACCAGACGTACTGGACGTCTGCCGCCGACGATGCCGGCCACCTGCGCTGGATCGGCGATTTCTACCGTGACGTCTACGGCGCCCCCGACGTGCCCGCGCCGCACAGCGGCACGCCGTACCCCGGCGACCGGTACGAGGGCTGCTACATCAACTACCCCGACGTCGACATGCTCGCCTACCCGTTCTGGCCGCAGCTCTACTACGGCAGCGGCGACCTGTACGCGTTTCTGCAGGACGTGAAGCGCCGGTATGATCCGAACAACATCTTCCACCACGCGATGTCCGTGCGTGTTTGATGGAGCCATCCCATGACCAATCGTCTTCGTCGAACTTTCATGCAGTGGACTGGTAGCTTGCCTTTGTTGGGCGCTCTTCCCAAAACCGTCATGGCCCAGGCGGGCGAGCAACCCGCTGCGTCGGGTGTGCAGCCTGCGGGCAATGCCCGCCCTCCCCGCTTCGCCTATGTCGGTACTTACACGTTCAACGCACCAGGCGGCACTGCCGGCGGCCCGGCCGCTCGCGGTATTTATGTGCTGGCGCCGCGCGGCGATGCGTGGACCCAGGTGCAGGTCGTCGAAAGCGCCAATCCGTCGTTCCTGGCCGTGCACCCGAACCAGCGGTTCCTGTACGCCATCAATGAATTGGAGGTCTACGAGGGTCGCCCAAGCGGCAGCGCCGAGTCCTATGCGATCGACCCGCGCGACGGCAAGCTGACGCTGCTCAACCGCCAGCCGCTCTCTTTGTCGGGCACCAACCCTGCGCACGTGGTGGTGTCGCCGGACGGCAAACACCTGTGCGTGTCGATCTACAGCGGTGGCGCGTACAACCTCCTGCCGATCGGTGAGGACGGCAAGCTCGGCACCGTGTCCGGCATCTTCAAGGACACCGGCTCCGGCCCCCGCCCCGAACAGGAAGCGCCGCACGCGCACATGATGCTGTTCGAGACCACCGGCCAGCACGTGATCGGCACCGATCTGGGCACCGACCGCATCAACGTGTTCGCCATCGAGGGCGGCAAGCTCGCCCCGCGGGATCGCGCGCAGCTCAAGCCCGGCAGCGGCCCGCGCCACCTGGCGCTGCATCCGCAAGGCAAGCTGCTCTACGTCATCAATGAACTCGAGGGATCGGTCGCCAGCCACGGTTATGACCCCGCTACCGGCCATGTGTCGGAGGAGCGCCAGCGCATCTCCACAACGCCCGCCGACTACACCGGCCAGAAGAGCGGCGCCGAGATTCTTGTGCACCCGTCGGGGCGCTTCCTCTACGCGAGCAACCGCAAGCTGAAGTCCGATCATCCGCTGGCCGACAGCGTGGCCGCTTTCGGCATCGACGCCTCCGGCAAGCTGGCGCCGCTCCAGTACTGGAACGAAGGTGTGCACTTTCCGCGCGCGATGACGATGGCGCCCGACGGCAGCCACGTCTACGTGCTCAGCCAGAAGGGCGATACGATCCTGCGGCTGCGCATTGACGGGCAGACCGGCAAGCTGGATCAGCCCACGGTGGTGGCGAAGGTGCCGACGCCGGTGTGTCTGGTGTTTGCGGCATAAGCGCTACCGGCGCGCGAAAAGAAACCTTGGGCGGTGCAAGGCCGCCCAGTTGCAACTCAATTGCAGCAACCCGCGCCCCGTGGGACAATCCCGCGCATGAATACCCCGGCGCCGCGCGACGATCTCGCCACTCCGCAACCCCATTCGCCTGAAGAGGCGGCCCGCGCACGCCTGCGCGGCCTGGGCAGCCGTGTGACCGAGCCCCGCGTGCGCGTGCTGGCTGTGCTGATGCAGGGCGCCGATGCGCTTTCGCACCAGGCGGTATGCGACGCGCTGCCGGACGACTCCGGCATCGACCGCGTGACGGTCTACCGCGTGCTCGACTGGCTCGTGGCAGGCGGCATCGTCCACAAGACGGCCGGGGCCGATCGTGTCTTCCGCTTCAGTCTGGCCGAGCACGATGCCGCGCGGGAAGCTGCGCACCGCTCGCACAGCCACTTCCATTGCACGCAATGCGGGCGCGACTTCTGCCTGGAAGGCGCCGAGCCGCCGGCCATGCCGATGGCCGCCCTGCCCGCCGGCTTCGCGGCCGACCATGCTGAACTCACCATCAAGGGCGCCTGCGCGGATTGCGCGCCTCTGGCGTCTCATCACAAGACAGGAAACGCACCATGTCCAAAATGATCCCCGTTACCATCCTGACGGGCTTTCTCGGCAGCGGTAAGACCACGCTGCTCAAGCGCATCCTGAACGAACAGCACGGTATGAAGATCGCCGTGATCGAAAACGAGTTCGGCGAAGAGAACATCGACAACGACATCCTCGTGCAGGACGGCAACGAGCAGATCGTGCAGATGAGCAACGGCTGCATCTGCTGCACCATCCGCGGCGATCTGGTGAAGGGGTTGTCCGACCTGCTCACGCGCCGCGACAACGATCAGATCCAGTTCGATCGCGTGGTCATCGAAACCACCGGCGTTGCGAACCCCGGACCCGTTGCCCAGACGTTCTTCATGGACGACGAGATCGCCAGCCGCTACCTGCTGGATGCCGTCATCACGCTGGTCGACGCCAAGCACGGCAACATGCAGCTCGACAAGCAGGAAGAGGCGCAGCGCCAGGTGGGCTTTGCCGACGCCATCTTCATCACCAAGAGCGACCTGGTGTCCGCCGCCGATGTGGATGCGCTGCGCCACCGCCTGCTGCACATGAACCCGCGCGCGCCGATCCGCACCGCCAATTTTGGCGAAACGCCGATCGACACCATCTTCGACCTGCGGGGCTTCAACCTGAATGCCAAGCTGGAGATCGACCCCGACTTCCTGCGCGAAGACGATCATGACCACAACCACGATCATGATCACGACCACGCCTGCTCGGCCGATTGTGATCGCGATCACGATCACGAGCACGACCATGGTCACGCGCCCGGCCATCACCACCATCACGGGCACGCGCACCATACCGATCGCATCGCCTCGTTCGTCTTCCGCAGCGAACGGCCGTTCAATTACACCAAGCTGGAGGAATTCCTCTCGGGTGTGCTGAACATCTACGGCGAGAAGCTGCTGCGCTACAAGGGCGTGCTCTATATGGAGGGTGTCGACCGCAAGGTCGTGTTCCAGGGCGTACACCAGCTCATGGGTAGCGATGTAGGCGGAAAATGGGACGGCGAGACCCCTTCCAACCGGATGGTGTTTATCGGTGTCGACCTGCCGCGCGAAACGATTCTGAAAGGATTGGAGAACTGCCTGGCCTGATTCGGCGGCTTTCCCCCTCCTTTTGGGTGGCCCCGCCGCGCGCTTTCAGGCAGAATCCGGGCCGGATTTCCTGTCCGTGTTTCTCCGATAGTTCAGTTAATATCGTTCAGCTACAATAGGTCGGTTTAGAAGCACGTCGTCCGAAGCACGTCCGATAGGAGAGCAGGCGATGGTGACTAAGACCAAGGAAGGACGCGGCGCCAACGGCGGTGCCGGGCGGTCCGTAACGGAGTCGGCAGCAGCCCAGGCTGCGCCAGCCACCCGAAAAAAAGCGGCAGGGGGCGCCGCTGCGGGAGAGGCAAAAGGAGGCGCGCGGGGCGGCAAGTCCGCCGCCAGCCAGAATGAGTCCGACGCATCCCCGCGCGAGGACGACGCGACAGCCGACACGGCGCGCGATTTACCAGGATCATCCGCAGCAACCATGAGCAGCAAGAAACTACTCACCGAAGCCGAAATCCTGAAGATGGGCGACAAGGATTACATGAACGAGGCGCAGCTCGCCTTCTTCAAAGACCGGCTTGTAAAAATGCGCGACGAAATTCTCGCGAACGCCAATCAGACCGTCAGCGACCTGCGCGAGACCGTAGTGGTGCCGGACCCGGCTGACCGTGCCACCATCGAAGAAGAGCACGCGCTGGAGTTGCGCACGCGGGATCGTGAGCGCAAGCTGCTCAAGAAGGTGGAGCAGTCGATTGCCCGTATCGACGCTGGCGACTACGGCTACTGCGATGAAACCGGCGAGCCAATCGGCGTGCCGCGCCTGATCGCCCGCCCCACCGCCAACCTGACGCTGGAGGCGCAGGAGCGCCGCGAAAAGCGCCAGAAGATGCATGGTGACTGACGCACGCGTCGCATGCGTTTGACGCGTTTGTTTGAGTTTGGCAGCCCGGTAATCCACCGGGCTGTTTGCTTTGTTAGGCCACGAACCGAGGCCACTGATCATGTCCCGTCCGCTTCCTGTTACCGTGCTGTCCGGCTTTCTGGGCGCCGGCAAGACCACGCTGCTCAACCACGTACTCGCCAACCGCGAGGGCAAGCGTGTGGCCGTGATCGTCAACGACCTGTCGGACGTCAACATCGACGCGCAGCTCGTGGGCGATGGCACGGCCACCAGTGCGCAGCTTTCGCGCACCGACGAGCGCATGGTGGAGCTGTCCAACGGCTGCATCTGCTGCACGCTGCGCGAAGACCTGCTCGACGAGATCGCGCGCCTGGCCCGCGAAGATCGCTTCGACTATCTGCTCATCGAATCGACCGGCGTGGCCGAGCCGCTGCCGATTGCCGAGACGTTTACGTTTGAAGACGCTGAAGGCGACGTGCTGTCCGACCTCGCGCGCCTGGACACCATGGTCACCGTGGTCGATGCGCAGCACTTCCTGGCCGACTACGACGCTGCTGATTTTCTGTCCGATCGCGGCCAGGCGCGTGATGAAGACGACGACCGCACCGTGGTCGACTTGCTGATCGAACAGGTCGAGTTTTGCGACGTGATCGTGCTCAACAAGATCGATCTCGTGAGCGATGCCGAGCGCGAGCGCCTGGCCGGCATCCTGCATTCACTGAACCCGCGGGCGCGCATCGTGCCGGCATCGTTCGGCGCGGTGCCGCTGGACGAAATCCTCAATACGCATCGCTTTGATTTCGACGCCGCATCCGCCGCGCCGGCGTGGCTGGCCGAGCTGCGCGGCGAACATGTGCCTGAGACGGAGGCGCTCGGCATCGGCAGTTTCGTCTATCGCCGCCGCGTGCCGTTCCACCCGCAGCGTCTGTGGAACCTGATGCACACCGAATGGCTGCGCGAGCATGGCCGCGTGTTGCGTTCGAAGGGCTATTTCTGGCTCGCTTCGCGTATGGACACCGCTGGCAGCTGGGGGCAGGCCGGCGGCGTGATGCGCCACGGCGGCGCCGGTGCATGGTGGGCTGCGGTGGATGAAGCCGAGTGGCCCGACGAAGAAGAAGCCCGTGCAGACATTGCCGACAAGATGCACGACAACGGTGCGCCCGCACGCTGGGGCGACCGTCGTCAGGAACTCGTCTTTATCGGCACGGACCTGGATGAAGCCGCGCTGATCGCGCAACTCGACGCCTGCCTGCTGACCGATGCGGAGATGGCTGCCGGACCCGAAGCGTGGGTCGCGCTGGCCGATCCGTTCCCCGCGTGGGCCTACGACGACCACGGCGATGAAGACGGCGACGACGAACACGACCACCAACACGGTGACGACTGCGACTGCGGTCACCATCACTGAGCACGCAGATCCCCTGCTTCATCGACGTTGACACCGGCGTCATCCGGTCCTGACAATCCCCGAACGTTTTGCTTTCGTCATGAACCATCGGGGAGTCGTCATGCCGGTCCTGCGTCTGCTGCGCGCCGCGAACCTTGTTGCCGCGCTGTCTTTTTCCACGACGCTCTCGGCGCTCGCGCCGATTGCGGCGCATGCTCAGCCGGCATCCACGCTGGTGATCGGGCTGTCGAGCGATGTCACTTCGCTTGATCCGCACTTCCACAACGTCACGCCAAATTCGAACGTGGCCGAGCATATGTTCGAGGCGCTGATTGCCAAGGACGAGAAGATGCGCCTCAAGCCTGGCCTCGCCGTGTCGTGGAAAGCCCTGAGCGATACGGTGTGGGAGGTCAAGCTGCGTCCCGGCGTGCATTTCCATGACGGCAGCGAGTTCACCTCGGCCGACGTCGTGTATTCGCTGGCGCGCCCGGCCACGATCAAAAACAGCCCATCGCCGTTCACGATCTACACGCGTGGCTTCAAGGAGGTGACGGCCCTCGACAAGCTGACTGTGCGCATCACCACCAACGGCCCCTATCCGCTGGTGCCGAACGACTTGTCGACCATCTACATGGTGTCGAAAAAAGCCGTCGAAAAAGCCGGCGCGGACGATTTCAACAATGGCCGCGCCATGATCGGCACCGGGCCGTACAAGTTCGCGTCGTTCACGCGCGGCGATCGGCTGGAGCTGACGCGCTTTGACGGCTACTGGGGTAAGAAGCCGCAATGGCAGCACGTGACGCTGCGCATTCTGACGGCAGACGCACCGCGCGTGGCAGCGCTGTTGGCGGGCGATGTGCAGGTCATCGAGAACGTGCCGAGCTCGGACATCAAGAAGCTGTCGGCTGACCCGGCGGTGTCGGTATTCAAGATGCCGGTGTTCCGCATGATGTATCTGCATATGGATTCGAACCGCGATGTGTCGCCGTTCGTGACCGACAAAGCCGGCAAGCCGCTGCCGAAGAACCCGCTCAAGGATGCCCGCGTGCGCGAGGCGATTTCGCTGGCGATCTCACGCCAGGCCATCGTCGACCGCGTGATGGAAGGCGCGGCAGAACCGACGGGCCAACTCGTCAACAGTGCGCTGTTCGGCCACGTGCCGGGCCTGAAGGCACCGGTGGCGGACCTGCCCGCAGCGAAGAAACTGCTCGCCCAGGCCGGCTACCCCGATGGCTTTGCCATCACGCTGCACGCCACCAATAACCGCTACCCGAACGATGACCGCGTGGCTCAGGTGATCGCTTCGATGCTTTCGCGGGTGGGCATTGCCACCAAGGTCGAAACGCTGCCGTCAGCGTCGTTCTTCACGCGGGCGAACAAGCTGGATTTCTCGTTCCTGCAGGCCGGCTGGGGAGCAGATACGGGTGAAGCCAGTTCGAGCCTGAAGGCGCTGCTGGCCACCTTTGATCCGGCCCGCGGCTGGGGGGCGTCCAATCGCGGGCGCTATTCGAACCCGGCGCTCGATGCCAAGCTGGCTGAAGCCCTGCAAACCCTGGACGACAGCAAGCGCGAAAGGCTGCTGCAGGAGGCCACGGAAATCGGGATCCGCGATGACGGTGTGATTCCGCTCTACTTCAACATCAACGTGTGGGCAGCGCGCAAGGGTTACACGGTGGTGCCGCGTCTGGATGAACGGACCTACGCGTTCGATGTGACGCACTAAAACGGTAAGAAGCACCGTAAGAAGCGATTTTTGGCGCACAAAAAGCGTGCGTCGTGACGGAAATCAGGGTTGAAATCCTGTGGGCTGGCGTCAAGTATGAAGTTCTTTGGCCGGCCCGCTGGGGGCCGCGCCAAGCCGGACCCCTAGGAACAAGCGCATGGAACAGTATCACGGCACCACCATCGTCAGCGTGCGGCGCGGCAACCAGGTCGCGCTCGGCGGCGATGGTCAGGTCACGCTGGGCAACATCGTGATGAAAGGCTCGGCCCGCAAGGTGCGCGCCATCTACGACGGCAAGGTGCTGGTCGGCTTTGCCGGCGCCACCGCCGACGCCTTCTCCCTGCTCGACCGCTTTGAGGCCAAGTTGCAGAAGCACCAGGGCAACCTGCTGCGCTCCGCCGTCGACCTCGCCAAGGACTGGCGTACCGATCGCGCCCTGCGCCACCTCGAGGCAATGCTGATCGTCGCAGACCGCGAAGCCACCCTCGTCATCACCGGCAATGGCGACGTGCTGGACCCGGAAGGCGGCATTGCTGCCATTGGCTCGGGCGGCTCGTATGCCCAATCGGCCGCCAAGGCGCTGATGGAGAACACCGACCTCGCGCCGCGCGATGTGGTGGAAAAATCGCTGCGCATTGCCGGCGAACTCTGCATCTATACCAACACCAATTTCGTGATCGAGACGCTCGAATAACGAGCGCCTTCATCGACAGGATTCCCATGTCTGAAACCATGACGCCGTCGGAAATCGTCTCCGAACTCGACAAGCACATCATCGGCCAGCACAAGGCCAAGAAGGCCGTGGCCGTGGCGCTGCGCAACCGCTGGCGCCGCCAGCAGGTGGGAGACCCGCTGCGCCAGGAAATCACGCCCAAGAACATCCTGATGATCGGGCCGACTGGCGTGGGCAAGACCGAGATCGCGCGCCGCCTGGCCAAGCTGGCCGACGCACCGTTCATCAAGATCGAAGCGACCAAGTTCACCGAGGTCGGCTACGTCGGCCGCGACGTCGACACCATCGTGCGCGATCTGGCTGAGATGGCCGTCAAGCAGACGCGCGAATCCGAGATGAAGAAGGTGCGCGCCAAGGCCGAAGATGCAGCCGAAGACCGCATTCTCGACGTGCTGATCCCGCCGCCGCGCGACATCGGCTTTGCGCAGCCGGAAGAGAAGGATTCGACTGCGCGCCAGACCTTCCGCAAGAAGCTGCGCGAAGGCCAGCTCGACGACAAGGAAATCGAGCTGGAAGTGTCGGCGGGCGCGCCGAGCATGGACATCATGGGCCCGCCCGGCATGGAAGACATGACCGAGCAGATCCGCTCGATGTTCGCGGGCCTGGGCCAAGGCAAGAAGAACCGTCGCAAGATGAAGGTGAGCGAAGCCTTCAAGCTGCTGATCGACGAAGAGGCGGCGAAACTCGTGAACGAAGACGAGCTGAAGCAGAAGGCGGTGGCCAACGTCGAGCAGAACGGCATCGTGTTCCTGGACGAGATCGACAAAATTGCCAGCCGCAGCGAATACGGCGGCGGCGAGGTGTCACGTCAGGGCGTGCAGCGTGACTTGCTGCCGCTGGTGGAAGGCACTACCGTCAACACGAAGTACGGGATGATCAAGACCGATCACATCCTGTTCATCGCGTCGGGTGCGTTCCATCTGTCCAAGCCGAGCGACCTGATTCCGGAACTGCAGGGCCGTTTCCCGATCCGCGTGGAACTGGATTCGCTGTCGGTGGAAGATTTTCGCGCGATTCTCACGCAGACCGATGCGAGCCTCACCAAGCAATATCAGGCGCTGCTGAAGACGGAAGGTGTTGATCTCGTGTTTGCCGAAGACGGTATCCGCCGCCTTGCCGAGATCGCATGCTCGGTCAACGAGAAGGTCGAGAACATCGGCGCACGCCGTTTGTACACGGTGATGGAGCGGCTGCTGGAAGACCTGTCGTTCCACGCGCACAAATCGTCGGGCGAGACGGTGACCATCGACGCCGCGTACGTCGACGAGCGCTTGAGCGAGCTGTCGGGCAACGAAGATCTGTCGCGCTACGTGCTGTAAGCGTGTAAGCAACGCATTCCAAAATGCCCTGCGGGCCGCATCGGAGACGATGCGGCCCGTTTTGTTTGGGCGCCCGCGAAGCCAAGCCGGGCAAGGGTTTGCTCAGGATCGTGCCGGGTCAGGTCCGTTATCTGCTGAAGAAGGTGGTGCCGCACAGACAAATGCGCGCCGCGCACCTGGCGTGCGCGATTCCAACCACGACAAGGAGAGAAACGTATGAAACCGATCCAACGCCTGGCCCTGTGTTGCGTGCTTGCCTGCGCCCCCTTGGGCATTGCCCACGCCCAGACCACACCGGCGCCCACCGGCCCCGCCGGCGCCTCAGCCCCGAACGATGCCAAGCGCGCCGCCTACGACAGTGCCGTGAAGCAAGCCGATGCCAATTACAAAGCTGCCAAGGACAAGTGCGATGCGATGAAGGGCAACGACCGCGACGTCTGCCGCGCGCAGGCCAAGGGCGATTACAACGTCGCCAAGGCCAATGCGGTGGTGGAGCGCGATGGCACTGAAGCCGCCCGCAACCGCGCCGCCAAGGAAAAGGCCGAGGCTGATTACGACGTCGCCAAGACCAAGTGCGATGCCATGAAGGGTAACGACAAAGACACCTGCGTGAAGGATGCCAAGGCCGCGTACACGCGAGCCAAGGGCGGTGAGGAGGTGAGTCACGCCAAGGCGACCGGCACTGCGAAGGACGTCAGCGAAGCGCGCCGCGATGCCGTCAAGGACACCAACGACGCCAACTACAAGGCCGCCAAGGAGCGCTGCGACGCCATGTCGGGCGATGCCAAGACGAAGTGCCAGAACGACGTGGCAGCCAAGTTCAAGAAGTAAGCCGGACGAAAGGGTCCATACGGGCGGCCTGCGGGACCCCCTGTTTTGTCTCAATCTCTCACTCGCAACGGAGGACGTATGAACTGGGATCAGATCGAAGGTAAATGGGATCAGGCCAAGGGCAAGATCAAGGAGAAGTGGGGGCAGCTCACGGACGATGACCTGACCGTGATCCGCGGCAAGCGCGACCAGCTTGCCGGCAAGATCCAGGAGCGCTACGGCTACACGAAGGAACGTGCCGAAGACGAACTCAAGGCGTGGGAGCGCGATACCCGCTGGTGATGCCGCGCTGATGTAGCCTCACGCGGCCGGCGTTCATTTGGCGACCGGCCGCTTGCCCAATTTGCGCTGCAGCGTCCGTCGGTGCATGTTGAGCGCCCGCGCGGTCGCAGAGATATTGCCGCCGTGTTCGGCGAGCACGCGCTGAATGTGTTCCCACTCCAGGCGCGCGACCGACAGCGGCGCGGGGTTTTCCATGGTCTGTTCGGCCACGGCTTCAGACACGCCCACCTGCAGCGCCAGCAGAATCGAATCGACATTGGCCGGCTTGGCCAGGTATTCGTCAGCCCCCAACTTGACCGCCTGCACGGCGGTGGCAATGCTCGCGTAGCCCGTGAGGATCAGCATGCGCGCCTCGGGCAGCGCCTGACGTAGCGGGGCAATCCAGTGCAGACCGGAATCCGTGCCGCCGTGGGGCATGAGGCCCTTGTCGCTAGCAGCCAGATGTAGATCGACAGTGACATACGAGAAGCGTGTCTGGCGCGCCAGGGCCAACGCTTCGCCGCCGGTGTGGGCGATCTGCGGAGCGAAGCCGCGACGCGTGAGCGCGCGCGCCAGCGTCTGCGCAAAGACGTCGTCGTCATCGAGGATCAGAAAGGGGGCGGGCTGCTGCATGGTGTTCTCCGGGGCCGTACGTGCACGGGGCTGCGTCAGGCCGTCTCGTTATGTGAAGAGGGTGGGTGCGCCAATGATGGGGGCGGCGGCGTGTTCCATCGGACCGCCAACCGGCAGGCGGAGTTCGGCAATGGCGCCTTGCGGCGGATTCGGGCGTAGCACCACGGTACCACCCAGGCGGCGCGCGGTGGTGGAGGCCAGGTACAGCCCGATGCCGTGACCGCCATGCCGGCTCGGCACCGGCGTGCGGCCGAGCGAGGTCCTCAGGTCTTCCGGCAAGCCCAACCCCGTATCGACGATGGACAGCACGATCTGCGGCGGCATATCGCGGAGCACATCCGGATTGGCGTCGATCTTGGCGGTCAGCAGCAGCGGTACCAGGTCGCGTCCAGCGTGATGCTGGCTGCGGGCGGCGTTGTCCAGCAGGATCGTGAGGATCTGGCCGACGTTCACCGCATCGAGCTCCACCGCTTGTGCCGCAGGCGACGTCTCCGTGTGGAGGCGGATGTCCGGATGCCGCAGCTGCCAAGTCTGCGTGAAATCCGGTAGCCATTGGCCGAGCGGCTCGGGTGCGCCGTCGTTGGGCTTGCGCTGCAGGCGCGCCAGTGCGGCGCGGCACAGTTCGAGTTGCTGTTCGATGGCGCGCAAGTCTTCACGGTACGGGCCGAGCGGTGAATCGGGCTGCTTCGCGTCGTGCTGCAGCTCGCCGGTGATGACGGCCACGGTAGACAGCGGCGTGCCCATCTCGTGCGCCACGCTCGCGCCTTGCGACATCAAGGCTTCGATGCGTTGCTCGCGCAGCAGCCGCTCGCGCGCTTCGGTGAGCTGCGCCTCACTCTCGCGCAGTGCGGCCGACAGGCGCGCCGTAAAGCCGGCGATCATCGCGCTGCTTGCCACGAAATCGATCCACATGCCTGCCAGGTGATACGCCAACGCATCTGCCGGGTTCGCCAGCTTCAGCGGGATGTAGTTGCCGAGCATCATGCTGTAGGCGGCCAGCGCGTACAGCGTCAGGCCCACCACATGAGCGAGCGGCAGCATGGCCGCCGCGATCGCCAGCGCCGGCAGATAGAACGAGACGAACGGGTTGGTCGCGCCGCCGGTGAAATACAACAGGGCGGACAGCGCGGTCAGGTCCACCAGTAGCTGAACGGTGATCTCGATATGCTGCACGGGCCGGTTGCGCCGCACCCGCCACCCGGTCAGCAGGTTGAACAGCGCGTGCAGGCCCATCACGCTCAGCAGCGGCACCACCGGCAGTTGCACGCCAAATACCAGCGGCGCGAGCAGCATCAGGACCAGTTGGGTGGCCAGCAGGCTCCATCGCAGCCAGAAGAGGCGGCGTAGACTGGATGCGTCCAGCAGCGGGGCGGCAAGAGACAGAGTGGAAAGCATGGTGGACAAGTGTAAACGTGCGCACCGCGCGGTTCTCCGTGCGGCGATGCGTCAATCGGCCGCACAATTGTGCACCCAACCTATCTCCCCGCAGGCGCTGTGCTTTAATGCGCTGCACGTTTGTCCCCGACAGGAGCCCTGATGATGTCCCGATCGAACCGTTCTTCCGTTTGCCTGGCTGTGCTCACTGCTGGCCTGCTCGCCAGCGCCGCCGCTTTCGCACAGGTCACGGTGCAAGACGCCTGGGTGCGCGGCACGGTGCCGGGCCAGACGTCCAGCGGCGCGTTCATGACGCTGCAATCGGCGGACGGCGCCAAGGTGGTGGGTGTGACGACGCCCGTTGCGGGCACGGCCGAGATCCACGAGATGAAGATGGAGGGGGACGTGATGCGCATGCGCGCCGTTCCGTCGCTGGAGCTGCCGAAGGGCCAGACGGTGCAACTCAAGCCGGGTGGCTACCACGTGATGCTCATGGACCTGAAGCAGCCGCTGGCCAAGGACGCCACCGTGCCGCTCACGCTGAAGGTGGAGCTGGCCGACAAGCGCGTCGTCGAGCAGAAGGTCGAGGCCCGCGTGCGCGACCTGACCGCCGGCAACATGCCCGCCATGAACCACGGTGGCGAACACAAGCATTGATGGCTTGCGGCGAGTGTCGCTTCAAGCCACGTAAGGAAGCATTCCGATGGCTAACAAGACATTGGGCACTCGCCAGAAACTGACCTTCCGCATCGAGCCTTCAACGAAGGCCGGTACTGCGCGCCCGCGCAATTTTCTCGTTCCGCTCACCCGCGGCCGCAGGGCCGGGGCCCACACCGAAGGCGGCCACGCTGAACGCCAGCGCGGGCGGGCCGACGTCCGCCGTGCACTGCGCACGCTGGACGACGACAACAAAGACAAAGACTGATCGGTCAGCAGGATTCAGACGCTGCCTTTGCCTGCGCAATCGCTTCGCGCAGGCAACGCTGGCAGCGGCAGCCCTGTCCCGGGCGCCGCGCGCTGGCAGGTAGCATTTCTTCTGTCGTGCACCAGCATGTCGCGTCGGGCTGCTTACCGTCGCCGATCGCTCCGCAGCGCATCTGCGCGCCGCAGACCGCGCATACGGTGTTGGCGGCGGACGGGGTCACCCTTGGCTGCTCCCGTCGTCGTCTTGCCCGAGCTTGTGCATCGCCTGGCGCAGCAATCCCATCTGGTGTGAGAACCGCGTGCAGGCATCGCACGCGAACAGATGCACGCGCAAGCGCAGGCGTTCGCCGGTGCGCAGGTCGCGGTCCATTGCGCTCACCAGCACGCGGTGCGCTTCCTTGCAGGTGAGCATTCCCCAACGGTTTGGCATGTGGTCTTTCTCGGTGGTGCGATAGCGATGCGGTTCAGGCGGCGGCCGGCTGGTTGCCGAACCAGTGCAGGTCAAGGCACTCGCGCAGGCGCATGCGGGCACGGTAGAGCAGTGCCCAGGCATTGGTCGCCGTGATCTGCAATTCCTGACAGATTTCGTCGGTTTCCAGCTCCAGCCACTCACGCATCATGAAGACGCGCCCAACGCGCGGCGGCAGGCGATCGACGCACATTTGCAGCACGTCGAAAAACTCGCGCCGTGACAGCGCGGCATCGGGGTCGCCCCAGTCGGACGGTGGGCTCGTGTAGTGGCCGTCGGCGGCGAACAGACTGTCGAAGACGGCCTCGTCGGAACGCATGCCGGCCTCGTCGGACTCACCGCCCGCAAGCAGCGAGACGCGCACTTCGCGCCGCCCCGAGCGGATCGCATCGATGATCTTGTGTTTAAGGATGCCGATGACGTAAGTCTTGAGCGAGGCGTTGCCGGCAAAGCGCTCGGGATGTTCGAGCACCGCCAGGATGGTGTCGGCCACCGTGTCTTCAGCCAGGGCGGTGTCGCGCAATTGCAGTTGCGCAAAGCGCAGCAGATGAGGGCGCAGCGCGTCGAGTTGGTCGGGTGCGATGGCCATGATTCCCCAGGGTGTTCTTTCGTGGCAACGGTATGGCGGGCACGCAAGGTGCGCCACCAGACCGTAGCGCCTTTTCTTGTAAAATCGCGCCTGCCGAAAATGGGCTGCTTCGTTTTTTTGTGTTGCAGGCGACATTCGGCGTTCCATCATACCTGCCCAACCGGATGTCACCGTCATGACCGCTTCTGCTGCCCCCGACCCTGCTGGCCTCGACCCCGAACTCGCGCATATCGCGCCGCCGGTGAAGGCTGAGATTCTTGCGCAGGCCCTGCCTTACATTCGCAAGTTCCACGGCAAGACCATCGTCATCAAATACGGTGGCAACGCCATGACGGAAGAAAAGCTCAAGCACAGCTTCGCGCGCGACGTGATCCTGCTCAAGCTGGTCGGCATGAACCCGGTGGTGGTGCACGGCGGTGGCCCGCAAATTGACGAAGCCCTGAAGAAGGTCGGCAAGCAAGGCGCCTTCATCCAGGGCATGCGCGTGACCGACGAAGAGACCATGGAAGTGGTCGAGTGGGTGCTCGGCGGCGAAGTCCAGCAGGACATCGTCATGCTGATCAACCAATACGGCGGCCAGGCAGTCGGCCTGACCGGTAAGGACGGCGGTCTGATCCGCGCCAAGAAGCTGAAGATGCCGGACCGGGAGAAGCCGGGCGAGTTTATCGACATCGGTTTCGTGGGCGACATCGAGACGATCAACCCGGCCGTGGTCAAGGCGCTGCAGGACGACGCGTTCATTCCGGTCATTTCGCCCATCGGTTTCTCTGACGAAGGCCAGGCCTACAACATCAATGCCGACGTGGTAGCCGGCAAGATGGCCGAGATCCTGAAGGCCGAGAAGCTTGTCATGATGACCAACATTCCCGGTGTGATGGACAAGCAGGGCAACCTGCTGACCGACCTGTCGGCGCGGGAGATCGACGAGCTGTTTGCCGACGGCACGATCTCGGGCGGCATGCTGCCGAAGATTTCGTCGGCGCTGGATGCCGCCAAGAGCGGCGTGAATTCGGTGCACATCGTCGATGGCCGCATCGAGCACTCGCTGCTGCTGGAAATCCTGACCGAACAGGCGTTCGGCACGATGATCCGCTCGCACTGATGCGAACCACCCGGGCGGTGCGCGTGCGCCATGCTGCGCGCACCTTCCCGCGCGAGGTGCCGGCGGGCTCCGCGCCCGCCCGGCAGCCGGTCTGGCTGTTCGACCTCGACAACACCCTTCACCACGCATCGCACGCGATCTTTCCGCAGATCAACCGGCTGATGACGGCGTACGTGGCACGCGTGCTCGGCACGGACGACGCCACCGCCAGCCAAGTGCGCGTGGACTATTGGCGCCGCTATGGCGCCACGATTCTCGGCATGGTGCGCCATCACGGCGTCGACCCCGATGATTTCCTGGCCGAGGCCCACCGCTTTGATGACCTGCGCGCCATGGTGCGCGCCGAACGCGGCCTCGCCCAACTGCTGCGCGCCCTGCCCGGGCGCAAGATTCTGCTGACCAACGCGCCCGTCGCCTACGCGCGCGAGGTGTTGCGCCTCATTGGCCTGAAACGCGCATTCCTGCGCGAAATCGCCGTCGAACACATGTGGGTGCACCGGCGCCTGCGCCCGAAACCCGATCCGCTGATGCTGCGGCTGCTGCTTGCACGCGAACGGATTGCGCCATCACGCGCCATCCTCGTCGAAGACACGCTTTCTCACCTCAAACGCTATCGACGCCTGGGGATCGGCACGGTCTGGGTGACGGGCTATCTGCGGCGCGTGCCGCCGGGCGTCCAGCCGACCTCCGCTGCCGATGCATTGCATCCAATGCAAGCGGCAGCCGTGGGCGCGCGTGCAAATTCACCACATCAACCGGCCGCCACACCGATTTTGTTCGCCAACCGGCCCGGCTATGTGAGCGTGAAAGTAAAATCGGTGCTTCAACTAAAACGAAGGCTTGTTCGACGCGGCTAGGCAGTGGTAACTCCGCGCTCGCAACGGGAGAGGGGCCAGGAAGTCATGAGCAACGCGCAAACGGAGTTTCCGACCGCCGAGCCGGTCGCGGACGTCGCCATAGCAGCACCGCCGGTACGCAAACGCCCCCGCCCGGGCGAGCGCCGTGTGCAGATTCTGCAGACGCTCGCCGGCATGCTCGAGCATCCGCGTGGTGAAAAGATCACAACCGCTGGCTTGGCGGCACGGCTGGACGTATCCGAGGCGGCGCTGTACCGCCACTTCGCCAGCAAGGCGCAGATGTTCGAAGGGTTGATCGAATTCATCGAGCAGACCGTCTTTGGCCTCATCAATCAGATCACGCTGCGTGAAGAACACGGCCTGCGCCAGGCGCATGCCATCGCGCACATGCTGCTGTCGTTTGCCGACAAGAACCCGGGCATGACACGCGTGCTGGTGGGCGATGCGCTGGTCGGCGAAGACGAGCGCCTGCCCGAGCGCATGGCGCAGTGCCTGGATCGCATCGAAGCATCGCTCAAGCAGAGCCTGCGCATGGCGGTCACGCAGGGTGCCTGGCCGGCAGATACCGACATCGCTTCGCGCGCCAACCTGCTCGTGTGTGCGGTGCTCGGGCGTTGGCATCGGTATGCCAAGAGCGGTTTCCGGAAGTCTCCGGTGGAAGGCGCGGACGCGCAGTTGCGGGTGCTGTTGGCCTGAGTGGGCTTCCCCCCAAGCAAAAGCCCCGCGATGCGGGGCTTTCTTGTTGTGTGCCGCGTGGGTCAGCCGATGGTGCGTACCGCCTCCGCCAACGTATGAAAGCGCGCCGCAATCTGCTCCGTCTCCACATGGCCATAGCCAAGCAGCAGCCCAGGCAGGCGACGCGCATCGTCCTGGTAATACCGTGAGAGGGGGCGAGTGACGACGTCATTGGCGAGCGCCAGGTCGGCAACGGCCACATCGTTGGTGCTGGCCGGCAAGCCCAGCACGAGATGCAGGCCCGACGCACCGTCATGCACGGGCAGTGCGTCGCCAAACTCGTGGGCGATGGAAGCCAGCAGCGTTTCGCGCCGTTCCGCATACACACCGCGCATGCGCCGGATGTGGGAGACGAAATGGCCCTCCGCAATGAAGTCCGCCAGCACGGCCTGCGTGAGAATCTGGCCGCCGCGGAACATCTCCGACAGCCCCGTCGCAAACGCATCGGCCAGCGCCGGCGGCACGACCAGATAGCCAATCCGCAAGCTGGGGAACAGCACTTTCGAGAACGTGCCCATGTAAAGCACGCGCCCACCCTCATCCAGTCCTTGCAATGAAGGCAGCGGGCGGCTGCCGTAGCGGAATTCGCTGTCATAGTCGTCTTCGACGATCCACGCATCGGTTGCCTGCGCGGTGGCCAGCAGCGCGCGGCGTCGCGCCAGGCTCATCACCGAGCCGAGCGGATATTGGTGCGAGGGCGAGACCACCATGAGCTTCGGCGGCTTGCTGCGCTGGCGCCCGCGCGTGGGGAGGTCGAAGCGCATGCCTTCGTCGTCCACCGGCAGCGGCACCGTGCGCACGCCCGCAGCGGTGAGCACGCTGCGCACGCCCCAGTAGCCCGGGTCTTCGATCCACGCGCTGTCGCCGGCGTCGCACAGCAACTGCGCGATGAGCTGGAGCGAAGGATGGATGCCGGCTGTGATGATGATCTGCTCGGGCTCGCAGCGCACGCCACGCGCGGTGCGCAGGTAATCGGCCAGCGCGGTGCGCAGCGGCAGGTAGCCCGCGCCCACGGGATACGTCAGCAGTGCGGGCGACGGCTTGCGCAGCAGCCGGTTGTGCAAGCGCGACCAGATGCGCGCCGGAAACATCCGCACTTCGGGCACGCCCGGCATGAAGGCGCCCCATTGGCGCGAACTGGCGCCTGCATCGCGCACCAGGGCACGGCCGCGCGTGGAAAGGATCGGCGCGGACGGGGCGGCCGCCTCGGCTATCGGCGCTGCTGCCACTGCTGCCACTGCGGCCACGGCTGCAGCCGGTGCAGGCGCCGCGTCCAACCGGTCCGGCGCGGTATCGGCGACGAAGGTGCCGCTGCCCACGCCCGCCGAGACATAGCCTTCCACGCCGAGTTGTTCATAGACGTGGATGACCGTGTTGCGCGCGATGCCCAGCTCCGTGGCCAGCTGCCGCGACGACGGCAGGCGCGTGCCCGGCTGCAGCTCGTCGCGCAGGATGCCCTCTTGCAACACGCGATACAGGCGGCGGTGGTCGGGCTCGCCCCCCGGCTCTGCACGGTCGAAGCGGCGTTGCAGGTAGTCGACCAGCATACTGGCGCGGTGTGTGGGTGAGTGGTCTGCCATGGTGCGCGATGGAGCCAAAGTGGTTCCAAAAGAAAATCCTAATTGGGTCTTATTGTACAGAGCCAATGAGGCCACACTGGCTCGCATCACCTCTTTCTTGACCCAACGCACACGACCGCCATGAACGCCCGAGACCCGCAACAGAACGCCCAATGGAATGCCCGCCGCCTCGCCGCTACGCCGCGCGGTGTCGGTGTGATGACCGATCGCTACGCCGAGCGCGCCGAGAACGCCCTGTTCTGGGACGTGGAAGGCCGACGCTACGTCGACTTCGCGGCCGGCATTGCCGTGGTCAACACGGGGCATCGCCACCCGCGTCTGGTGCAGGCCGTGCGCGAGCAGCTGGATCACTTCACGCATACCGCTTTCCAGATCGTGCCGTATGGCTCATACGTCGAGTTGGCCGAGCGCCTGAATACGATCACGCCCGGCACGCACGCCAAGAAGACCGCGTTCTTCACCACTGGCGCAGAGGCAGTGGAAAACGCCATCAAGATCGCACGGGCGCACACGGGCCGCCCAGGTGTGATCGCACTCACGGGCGCGTTCCACGGTCGTACGTTCATGGGCATGTCGCTGACGGGCAAGGTGGTGCCGTACAAGACGGGCTTCGGACCGTTCCCGGGTAGCATCTATCACGTGCCGGCGCCCGTCGCGCTGCACGGCGTGAGCACGCAGGATGCGCTTGACGCCATTCAGCGCCTGTTCAAGGCCGATATCGATCCGCGCCAGGTGGCGGCCATCATTTTCGAGCCTGTGCAGGGCGAGGGCGGCTTCTATCAGATGCCCGCCGACTTTGTGCGCGCCATCCGGGCGCTGTGCGACGAGCATGGCATCGTGATGATCGCCGACGAAGTGCAAACCGGCTTTGCCCGCACCGGCAAGCTGTTTGCCATGGAGCACACCGGCGTGCTGCCCGACATCACGACGATGGCCAAGGGCTTGGCCGGCGGCCTGCCGCTGTCGGCCGTCACGGGCCGCGCAGAGATCATGGACGCGCCTGCTCCGGGCGGGCTCGGCGGCACCTACGCCGGCAACCCGCTGGCGGTGGCGTCCGCACATGCGGTGCTCGACATCATTGCCGGCGAGAAACTCTGTGAGCGCTCTGCCGCCCTGGGCGCACGTCTGGTCGATGCATTGAACGCTGCCAAGGCCAAGCAGCCACGCATTGCAGAAGTGCGCGGCGTGGGCGCGATGGTTGCTGTCGAATTCAACACGCCGGACGGCAAGCCCGACGCCGACTTCACCAAGCTCGTGCAGCAACGGGCGCTCGAAGCCGGCCTGCTTTTGCTGTCGTGCGGTGTGTACGGCAACGTGATCCGCTTCCTGTTCCCGCTCACGATTGAAGACGCGGTATTCGAAGAGGGCCTTGCCATCCTGCAACGCGCACTGGAGGGCTGACACCATGACCCGCACCGACTTGCCGAGCGCGCCCGTTACGCCGCCGATCGCACTGAAAGACCCCGGCCTGTGGCGCACGCAAGCGTTCGTCGCCGGCACCTGGGCCGATGCCGATGACGGCGCCACACGTGACGTGACCGACCCGGCCACCGGCCGCACCATCGGCACTGTGCCCGGCATGGGCGCCGCCGAAACGCGCCGCGCCATCGAAGCCGCACAGGTTGCGCAACGTGCCTGGCGCAAGGTGAGCGCACGCGATCGCGCCAAGATTCTGCGCAAGCTGGCCGATCTGATGATCGAGCACCAGCAGGACCTTGCGGCGATCCTCACGGCCGAGCAAGGCAAGCCGCTGCCGGAAGCCGCCGGTGAAATTGCCTACGCCGCCTCGTTCATCGAATGGTTTGCGGAAGAGGCGCGCCGCATTTACGGCGACACGATTCCCTCGCCGCAGGGCGATCGCCGCATCGTCGTGCAGAAGGAGCCGATTGGCGTGAGCGCGGCCATCACGCCGTGGAATTTCCCCATCGCGATGATGACGCGCAAGGTCGGCCCGGCGCTGGCAGCCGGTTGTTCGATGGTGGTGAAGCCCGCGCTGGAAACGCCCTACTCTGCGCTGGCGTTTGCCGAGCTGGCAGTGCGCGCCGGTGTGCCGGCGGGCCTGCTGTCGATCGTCACCGGCGATTCTCAGGCGATTGGCGGCGAGCTGACGTCGAACCCCATTGTGCGCAAGCTGAGTTTCACGGGCTCGACCGCCGTTGGCCGCTTGCTGATGCGCCAGTGCGCGGACGACATCAAGAAGCTGTCGCTCGAACTGGGCGGCAACGCGCCGTTCATCGTGTTTGATGATGCCGACGTCGATGCGGCGGTGGAAGGCGCGATGATCGCCAAGTACCGCAACGCAGGCCAAACCTGCGTGTGCGCGAATCGCTTTTACGTGCAGCGTGGCATCTACGACTCGTTTGCTGCCAAGCTGGCTGACGCCGTGCGTGCGCTGCGCGTCGGCAACGGTACGGAGCCCGGAGTGCAGCAGGGGCCGCTGATCCACATGCGCGCGATGGACAAGGTGCAGCAGCATCTGGACGACGCCGTACGCCAGGGCGCCCGCGTGCTGGTGGGCGGCAAGCCGCATGCCCTGTCGGCGCAGGGCGGCGCGTTTTTCGAGCCGACCGTCGTGGTCGATGCGAAGCCGGGCATGCTGGTCGCGCATGAAGAAACGTTCGGCCCGCTGGCGGCGCTCATCCCCTTCGACACGGAAGACGAAGCCGTGGCCGCTGCCAACGACACCGAGTTCGGTCTCGCTGCGTATTTCTACACGCGCGATCTGGGCCGGGCGTGGCGCGTTTCGGATGCGCTGGAGTCGGGCATGGTCGGCGTCAATACGGGCCTGATCTCGACGGCCGAAGCGCCGTTTGGCGGCGTCAAGCAATCGGGTCTGGGCCGCGAAGGCTCCAAATACGGCATCGACGAGTACCTGGAGATCAAGTACATCAACATGGCCGGCCTCTGACCGGCGTATGGGCGAGGATCGGGCGCATCACGCTGCGATGATGCGTCCGCCGCCGCTTGCTCTATAATCACGCTTCTCTGGCGCGCCGATTTGACGACTGGCTTGCGGGCGCGCGGGAGTCCAGGCTGCACGATTGTGGCTCTGGGCTCTCATTACAAATGCGGCTAAAGAGGTTCGGTCAGAGCGGGGGTGGTGAAAGCAAGCGCCCCACGTGCGCCACATGAGAACCCGATTGGTTGCGTGAACAGCGTTGCCGGTCGGGTTTTTTATTTGGTGCCATGACAGACATCCAGGCTGACCCCGCGGTCACCGCAGCCGATGCGGCGCAGGCCGATACTTCCTCTCCGACGGCACACCAGGGCAAGCCGGCCAACGCCATCGGCCTGGTCGTGCCCGAGCGCATGCACTTTGCCGAGCCGCTGCAACTGCGCAACGGCTCGCAGATCTGCGGCTACGACCTGATGGTCGAAACCTACGGCACGCTCAATGCCGACCGTTCCAACGCCGTGCTCATCTGCCACGCACTCAACGCTTCGCACCACGTGGCGGGCGTGCACGCCGAGGGCGAAGTCGGCTGGTGGGACAACATGGTCGGCCCCGGCAAGCCGGTCGACACCAACCGCTTCTTCGTCATCGGGGTGAACAACCTTGGGTCTTGTTTCGGCTCGACGGGCCCCATGAGCCCGCATCCGGAAACCGGCCTGCCCTATGGCGCGCGCTTCCCTGTGGTGACGGTGGAAGACTGGGTGAACGCCCAGGCGCGCGTGGCGGATCGTTTCGGCATCGAGCAGTTTGCGGCGGTGATGGGCGGCAGCCTCGGCGGCATGCAGGCGCTGGCCTGGAGCCTGATGTATCCGGACCGGCTGCGGCATTGCGTCGTGGTGGCGTCCACCCCCAAGCTGTCGGCGCAGAACATTGCCTTCAACGAGGTGGCGCGCAGCGCGATCCTGTCCGACCCCGATTTCCACGGCGGCGATTACTACGCGCACAACGTCAAGCCCAAGCGCGGTTTGCGCGTGGCCCGGATGATCGGCCACATCACGTATCTGTCGGACGAAGACATGGCCGCGAAATTCGGCCGCGAATTGAAGGCGGAAGACATCCGCTTCTCGTTCGACGTCGAGTTCCAGGTCGAGAGCTACCTGCGCTACCAGGGCGACAAGTTTGCCGAGTACTTCGATGCGAACACGTATCTGCTGATCACGCGCGCGCTCGATTACTTCGACCCCGCACTGGCCTACGGCGGCAGCCTGACCAAGGCCGTCGCGCATACTAAGGCGAGCTACCTCGTCGTCAGCTTCATGACCGACTGGCGATTCGCCCCTGCGCGCAGCCGCGAACTGGTCAAGGCGCTGCTCGACAACAAGCATCCCGTCACCTACGGCGAGATCGACGCGCCGCACGGTCACGACGCTTTCCTGTTGGAAGACGCGCGCTACCACGCGCTGGTCCGCGCCTATTACGAACGCATCGCCCAGGAGATCGGCGCATGACAACGCAAACGCTGAACCCCGCGGCACCGTCGGCGGTGCCGAACGTCCTGGCGGACCGGGCGGATTTTCGTGCCATCGCTCGCTGGATCGAGCCGCGCTCGACCGTGCTCGACCTCGGTTGCGGCGACGGCAGCCTGTTGCGCGTGCTGCAGGATGAGCTCGACGTGCTGGCCTACGGCATCGAGATCGACGATGCGGGCGTGCTGGCCTCCACGCAAAAGGGCGTGCACGTGATCCAGCAGAACATGGAAGGCGGGCTGGCGCTGTTCGAGGACAAGAGCTTCGATACGGTCATCCTTTCGCAAACGCTGCAGACCATCCACAACACGGCGCAGGTGCTGCGCGAGATGCTGCGCGTGGGGCGCGAGTGCATCGTGTCGTTTCCGAACTTCGGCTACTGGCCGCATCGGCTCTCGATTTTTCGCGGGCGCATGCCGGTGTCCAAGTCGCTGCCGTACGAGTGGTACAACACGCCCAACGTGCGTGTGCTGACCATCCGCGACTTTGAAGCGCTGGCGCCCAAGGTTGGGCTGGTGATTCTCGACCGTGTGGTGCTGCACGAAGGCAACGTGGTGCGCTGGGGCGCCAACTGGCGTGGCAGCGTAGCGGTGTACCGGGTGCGCGCCGGCTGATTGCCCTGGCATCGATGGACTTGCTGTGTGCTGGTTTGTGCGCGCCCACACGCAGCACAGTGGCGCGCTACACTGGACCCTCTTCCGGTGAGGAGCGTGCGATGAGCAGACAGACCAGGCGCAGTAGTCCGCGCATGCTGCAGACGGTGTTGGTGATTGCGATGGGGATGGCGGCGCCTTTTGCACTTGCCGCAACCTCGCCGCAAGCTGTGCGAGGCGACGCCGACGCCCTCACCCAGATCGCCATCGCGCACTATGAGAAGAACGATTTCGGCCACGCCTTCGATGAATTTGCCGAGGCAGCCCAGCGCGGCAACCGGCTCGCGCAATTCAACTACGCGATGATGCTGATGCGCGGCGAAGGCACCGTCGCCCGGCCCGACGAAGCGGTCAAATGGCTGCGCCGTGCCGCCGACAACCAGATGACCCACGCGCAGTTTGCCTACGGCGAATTGTTTGAACGCGGCGAACTGGTACCGCGCTCGCTGGAAGAAGCCAACAAGTGGTACGAGCGTGCCGCCGCCGGCGGGCATGTCGAGGCGCAGCGTGCGCTGGCCACCGATTACTTCACCGGGCGCGGTGTGCCACGCGACTACGGGCGCGCATTCAGTTGGTACAAGAAGGCGGCCGAAGGGGGCGATGCGCCATCGCAGTACATCGTCGGCAGCTATTACGAGCGCGGCGAGCCTGGTGTCGTGCCGCAGGATATCGAGCAGGCCAAGAAGTGGTACGGCAGGGCGGCCGCCCAAGGTGATGTGGGGGCGCTCGGCAAGCTGCGTGAACTGGTGGAGAAAACCTATCGGGCCAAGCACGGCGATCCGCCCACAGCGGCACGTCGGTCCATGTAGGGCACGCAAGAAAAAACCGCCGGGCATGGCTGCATGCACCGGCGGTTTTTGTTTGGGAGCGTGTTCAACCGTTCATCAACAGCAGCGGCCGACGCGTCCGGCGTAGCGCGCGTCCTGGCGTTCGCGGAAGAAGTCTTCGTACGTCATGACGGTCTGGCCGGGGTGCGTCTCCTGCATATGCCGCACGTAGGTGTCGTAGTCTGGCACGCCGACCATCAGGCGCAGCGTCTGGCCCAGGTAGCGGCCGAAGTTTTCGAGTTCTTCGCGCATGCCCGTGCTCACGCGCCCAGCGCTTCGTACGGCGTTTCGTTGGCGGTCGGGCGGCTCGCGGCGCGCGCCTTGAGCACCGTGCGCAGGCCATACCACGCGATGCTGACCACCACGAGAATGAACAGGCCGCACAGGAACGCGTCAATGCGGTCGTTCAGCACCACCTGCTGCATCTGCGCCATCGACTTGGCGGGGGCCAGCAGCTTACCTTCGGCAATCGCGCTGGCGTACTTGTTGGCGTGCGCCAGGAAGCCGATCTTCGGGTCCGGATCGAACAGCTTCTGCCAGCCGGCGGTGAGCGTGCAGAGCAGCAGCCAGAGGGTCGGCAGCAGCGTCACCCACACGTAGCGGTCGCGTTTCATCTTGACCAGCACGCAGGTGCCGAGCGTCAGCGCAATCGCGGCCAGCATCTGGTTGGAGATGCCAAAGAGCGGCCACAGCGTGTTGATGCCGCCCAGCGGATCGACCACGCCCTGGTACAGGAAGTAGCCCCACAGTGCGACGGTCGCAGCCGTGGCAATGAGGTTGGCGACGAGCGAATCCGTGCGCTTGAGTGCCGGCACAAACGTGCCCAGCAGATCCTGCAGCATGAAGCGCCCGGCGCGCGTGCCTGCGTCCACGGCGGTCAGGATGAACAGCGCCTCGAACAGAATCGCAAAGTGGTACCAGAAGGCCATCATGGCCTGGCCGCCCACCACCTGGTGCAGGATGTGCGCCATGCCCACAGCCAGCGTCGGGGCGCCGCCCGCACGGGCGAGGATGGTGTTTTCGCCGACGTCCTTGGCGGTCTGGATCAGCACGTCAGGGGAGATGACGAAGCCCCAGGTGGACAGCGTGTGTGCCACCGTATCGGGCGTCGCGCCCACCAGTGCCGCAGGGCTGTTCATCGCGAAGTACACGCCCGGGTCGATGACCGAAGCGGCCACCAGCGCCATGATGGCGACGAACGATTCCATCAGCATCGCGCCGTAGCCGATGAAGCGTGCTTGGCGTTCGTTCTCCAGTAACTTGGGCGTGGTGCCCGACGCGATGAGCGAGTGGAAGCCCGACACCGCGCCGCACGCAATGGTGATGAACAGGAACGGGAACATGTTGCCCGACCACACCGGGCCGCCGCCGCCAGCAAACTGCGTGAGCGAAGGCATCTGCATCTGCGGCGCGACGATCAGGATGCCGATGGCCAGCGCCATGATCGTGCCGATCTTCAGGAACGTCGACAGGTAATCACGCGGGGCCAACAGCAGCCACACCGGCAGCACCGAGGCGACAAAGCCGTAGCCGATCAGCATCCACGTGAGGGCCTTGCCGTCGAACGTGAACAGCGGCGCCAGCGCGGCATTTTCGTGCACCGCCTGACCGCCGATGATGGCCAGCATCAGCAGCACGAAGCCGATGATGGAGATCTCGCCGATGCGGCCCGGGCGGACGTAGCGCACGTACACGCCCATGAACAGCGCGATGGGGATCGTGGCGGCCACCGTGAAGGTGCCCCACGGCGAGCCGACCAGCGCCTTCACCACGATCAGCGCCAGCACGGCCAGGATGATGATCATGATGAGGAACGCGCCAAACAGCGCGATCACGCCGGGCACGGTGCCCATCTCGCTCTTCACGAGGTCGCCCAGCGAGCGGCCGTCGCGGCGGCTGGAGATGAACAGCACGATGAAATCCTGCACCGCGCCGGCAAACACCACGCCGGCCAGAATCCAGAGCATGCCGGGCAGATAGCCCATCTGCGCGGCCAGCACGGGGCCCACGAGCGGGCCTGCCCCGGCAATGGCCGCGAAGTGGTGCCCGAACAGCACGTGCTTGTTGGTGGGAACGTAATCGAGCCCGTCGTTGTAACGCCAGGCGGGCGTCTTGCGGGTGCCGTCCAGGCCGAGCACCTTGTCGGCAATGAAGCGGCTGTAGTAGCGATACGCGATCAGGTAGATGCATACGGCGGCCACCACCACCCATAGCGCACTGACTGCCTCGCCGCGCGCAAGCGCAACGGTGGCAAAAGCAGATGCGCCAAGAATGGCGACGACCAGCCAGATCAGGTGTTGCCTGACGAAGCTCATGTCGATCTCCTCGAACCTTGGTCGAAGCTATTTGCTGAACGCGGGATGTGGGTTCATCCCTGCGGTAAGTCCTGCCCCGTGACAGGGGCGTGTAGTATTTGCCAGCCTCGCCCCGCGCCACAAGCGGAGGACTACGCAGCACAGGTCCGTAGTTCTACGCAGGGGCCACACCCGACCGAGACCGCGGCGCCACCTTGCGATGCCGCAACGTACGCCGCGTTTTGCCATGAAGCTCCGCCAGAAGATCCTGCTGCTCGCCGTCGCGCCGCTGACCATCGCCATGCTGGCGATCATGCTGACCGTGCGGCACCAGTCGATTGCACTGGCGCGGCACGAACGACAGTTGGTGGAATCGGCGTACCTGCAGGCCAAGGAGACCGAGCTGCGGTCTTACGTCAAGCTTGCGCAGAGTGCCATCGCGCCGTTGCTTGCGTCCGGCCAAAGTGGCGACCCGGCCCGGGACGAAGCCACGCGCGACGAAGCGATGCGCACGCTCGCCCGCCTCGACTTCGGCACCGATGGCTACTTCTTCCTCTACGACTTGCGCGGCCGCAACCTCATGCACCCGCGCCAGCCGGAACTTGTCGGGCGCGACTTGTGGGACCTGACGGACTCCGGCGGCCAGCCGACCATCCAGAAACTGGTGGCTGCCGCCCAGGCCGGCGGCGGTTTCGTGCGCTACATGTGGGACAAGCCATCGACGCACCAGAGCGTGCCCAAGCTCGGTTATGTCGAACCGATTCCACAGTGGGGCTGGATGGTGGGCACCGGCCTGTACCTGGACGACATCGAACAAACCTTGCGTGAGATCGACCGGCGCGCGCAAGCGAACATCGACCAGACATTGGCCTGGGTGGTGGGCATCGCCGCGATCAGCATCCTGCTGGTGGCCGGCAGCGGGCTGGCGCTGAACGTGAGCGACCACCGCCAGGCCGATGCCAAGCTGCGCCAGCTCGCACAGCAGGTGGTGAAGTCGCAGGAAGACGAACGTGCGCGTGTCTCGCGCGAGTTGCACGACGGCATCAGCCAGGTGCTCGTCTCGACCAAGCTGCTGCTGGAAACCGCGCATGGCCATCTCGAAGCGTCAGCGGCATCGCCGACGTCGATCGAACGGGCGGGCAGCATGCTGCGCCGGGCGCTCGACCGGTTGAACGGCGCGCTGGGCGAGGTGCGGCGCGTGTCGCACAACCTGCGCCCTGCGCTGCTGGATGATCTCGGCCTGGCTGCCGCACTGGAGCTGCTCGTGCGCGAAACGCGCGAGGCACATGAAGACAGCCAGCCGGGGTCTGCGATTGCGCTTGAACTTGTCGGCCCGCCGGTGCAATTGCCGGATGCGTGCAACACCGCGCTGTTCCGCATTGCGCAAGAGGCCGTCTCGAACATCGAGCGCCATGCCACGCAAGCCACGCGCATCGGCGTGCTGCTTGAAAACGATATTGATGCCGTGCGCTTGTCCGTTCGCGACAACGGCCCCGGCTTCGACGTGGAATCCGTGCAGGTGGACCCACAGCACGGCATCGGCCTGCGCAACATGCGTGAGCGCATGGCCGCCCTGGGCGGCACCTGTGCGATCGCCTCCGGCCCGCACGGCACCGAGGTGTGCGCCGTGCTGCCGCATGTCGTCATCGCCCAACTGGCTTCGGCCCCCTCTTCTCCACTCGTATGAACATGCGACCACCCACGCCCGTCAAACTGCTCCTCGTCGACGATCACCCGCTCGTGCGCGATGGCGTGCGCGTGCGGCTGGAAGCCGTGCCGCATTTCGAAGTGGTGGGTGAAGCCGGTGACGCGGATGCCGCCCTGCAGGCCGCGCGCACACTGTCACCCGATCTGGCGCTGATGGACATCGGCATGCGCGGCATGAACGGCATTGCGCTCACCGAGAAGTTTGCCGAGGAATTTCCCGAGATCGCCGTGCTGGTGCTGTCGATGCACGACAACCTGGAGTACGTGCGGCAGGTGATCCGCGCCGGCGCGCGTGGCTACGTGCTCAAGGATGCGCCCGCCAGCGAGCTGGTCGAGGCCATCGACGCCGTGCTGGCCGGCCGGCCGTTCTACAGCGCGCAGCTGGCGATGCGCATGGCGGAGCAGGCTGTCATGCCTACACCGGTCGAGGCGCTCACGCCGCGCGAGCGCGACATTCTCGAGGGCATCGCCAAGGGTTATGCCAACAAGCGCATCGCCGACGAGCTGGGCTTGTCCGTGCGTACGGTGGAATCGCACCGCCTGAACCTCAAGCGCAAACTCGGCATCGAGGGGCAGGCAGAACTGGTGAAGTTTGCGGTGGAGCTGGGCAAGGGCCGTTAGGCGCCCTTCGCGCTGTCCACGTAATCGCGCACCATCGCCTCGAACGAGGTGTCGCGGCCAAAGCCCAGCGCATCGGCGCGCGCGGTATCGAAGCGCGCCGGCCAGCTTTGCACGATGGCCTTGATGCGCGCGTCCGGCTCCCAGCGGATGCGCGAGACCGGCGCATCGCCCGCCACCTTGCGCAACGCTTCCACCATCTCGCCCACGCGCACCGTAATGCCCGGCAGATTCAGTGAGCGGCGATTGCCCCATGCCGACGCCGGCAGCGTGTACGCGTGCAGCAGCGACGCCACCACCTGGCGCGGCGACGCGAGCCACAGCTCAGTCTCGGCTTCCACCGGGCAGATGGCTTCCTCGCCGGCCAGCGGCTCGCGGATGATGCCGCTGGCAAAGCTCGAGGCCGCGCCGTTCGGTTTGCCCGGGCGCACCGACACCGTGGGGATGCGCACGGCGCGGCCGTCGATGTAGCCCTTGCGCGAATACTCGCCGACCAGGAATTCGCCCATCAGCTTCTGCACGCCGTACGAGGCCTGCGGCGTGGCCGCCGTGTCGTCGGTGACAACGGCCGGCAGTTGGCCACCGAACACCGCCACGGAGCTGGCGAACAGCACGCGCGGTGCACGGCCGGTCTTGGCGTGCTGCGCGCGCAGCGCATCGAGCAATGCGCGCGTGCCGTCCAGGTTCACGCGCATGCCGAGGTCGAAGTCGGCCTCGGCGGTGCCGCTCACCACGGCGGCCAGGTGGAACACGCCGCCCACATTTTCGTCGATCACCTGCGCGATGAGGGCGGGGTCGGAGGCATCGCCGGTCACGTAGCGCACGCGCGCATCGGCAATCTGACCGGCCACCTGGTCCAGCACGATGAAGGTCTCAACGGGCTGCACCGAGCCGTCCGCAGCCGGCAGGCCCGGTTGCTGAAGCAGTGCCGCCAGCACGCGCTGGCCCAGGAAACCGGCGCCGCCGGTGATGACGATATTCATGGTGTCTCCTTCTTGCCTGACGTAAGCCGCCGGGCGTTTTGATCGGTGCCTAGGGTAAACAGGGATGAAGCGCTACGACTCAACTTGTATGATGACACGACGAATTTACGCTTGCCAAGACATCCCTGCCACCATGTTTGAACGACTCGACGCCGCGCCCTCCCTGTCCGACCGCGTGGCCCAGACCCTGATGGACAAGATCGACGCGGGCGAACTGCGCCGCGGCGAACGCATGCCGTCCGAAACCGTGCTCGGGCAGGAATTCGGTGTGAGCCGAACCGTGATCCGCGAGGCCATCTCGCGTCTGCGCCACGAAGGCGTGGTCGAAGCGCGCCAGGGCAGCGGCGTGTACGTCACTCAGCAGGCTGGCCTCAAGCCGCTGCGGATCGACGCGGCGCAAGCCGGCTCGATCGATGCCGTGCTGCACATCATCGAACTGCGCCGTGCGCTGGAGGCTGAAGGCGCCGCCCTCGCGGCCCAGCGCCGCACCGACGCCGAGATGATCGAGATCGACGCCGCACTCGACAGCATCGACGCTGCGGTGGCGGCCGGCGGTGACGGCGTGACCGAAGACCTGCGTTTTCACCGCGCCATCGCGGCCGCCAGCGGCAATCCGTTCCTCGTGCAGGCACTCGGCTTTTTCAGCCAATACCTGGAGGAAGCGATCGGCGTGACGCGCAGCAACGAAGCGCGCCGCGAAGACTTCGCCCGCCAGGTCCGCGACGAGCACCGCGCGATGGTCGAAGCGATCCGCCACCGCGACGCACTCGCTGCACGCAATGCCGCGCAGACCCACATGTTCAATGCCGCACGTCGCTTGGCCGAGGGCCGCGATGCAGCGCAAGACTGATTTCAGGAGCCATTCATGACGCAATCGGCGGCTGACCGGAAGGTTGGCGTGATCGGACTCGGCGCCATGGGTCTGGGCATTGCCAAGACCCTGCGTAATCACGGCTACACCGTGTATGCCTGCGATGCGCGCCCGGGCGCTGCTGCAGATTTCGCCAAGGAAGGCGGCGTGGCCTGTGCAACGCCTGCCGAGGTGGCAGCGGGTGTGGACGTGGTGGTCTCGGTGGTGGTCAACGCTGCGCAGACGGAAGCCGTGTTGTTCGGCGAGGCAGGCGCAGCGGGCGCCATGCGACGGGGCAGCACGTTCGTCATGTGTTCAACGGTGGACCCGAACTGGTCGATAGCGCTGGAGGCGCGTCTCGCGCAGCAGGGCATTCTGTACGTGGATGGCCCTATCTCCGGTGGCGCTGCCAAGGCCGCCTCGGGCCAGATGACCATGATGACCTCGGCCACGCCCGAGGCGTATGCGGCGGCGGGCGACGTGCTCGATGCCATGGCTGGCAAGGTCTATCGCCTGGGCGACAAGGCGGGCGCGGGCAGCAAGGTCAAGATCATCAACCAGCTGCTGGCCGGCGTGCACATTGCCGCCGCCGCCGAAGCCATGGCACTGGGCCTGCGCGAAGGCGTGGCAGCGGACGCGCTGTACGAAGTCATCACCCATAGCGCGGGCAACAGCTGGATGTTCGAAAACCGCATGGCCCACGTGCTGGCCGGCGACTACACGCCGCTGTCCGCCGTCGACATCTTCGTCAAGGATCTGGGGCTCGTGCTCGATACCGCGCGCGCGAGCAAATTCCCGCTGCCACTGGCGGCCACCGCGCACCAGATGTTCATGCAGGCGTCCACCGCCGGCTACGCCAGGGAAGATGACTCCGCCGTGATCAAGATCTTCCCGGGGATCACATTGCCGGAGGGCCAACCGAAATGAGCGCAGCGCCCACGTCCCGCCCGGTCCTCGGTTGCATCGCCGACGACTTCACCGGTGCGACCGACCTCGCCAACATGCTCGTGCGCGCTGGCATGCGCACGGTGCAGACCATCGGTGTGCCGCAGGCCGGCGGCGAGGCCATCGCAGCGGATGCCGATGCCATCGTCGTCGCGCTCAAGTCGCGCACGATTGCCGCGGCCGATGCCGTGGCGCAGTCGTTGAGCGCACTGCGCTGGCTGCGCGCGCAAGGCTGTTCGCGCTTCTTCTTCAAGTACTGCTCGACCTTCGACTCCACCGACGCCGGCAACATCGGGCCTGTGGCCGAGGCGTTGATGGCTGAACTGGGTACCGATTTCACATTGGCCTGTCCCGCCTTTCCCGAAAACGGCCGCACGATCTTCCGAGGCCATCTGTTTGTGGGCGATGTGCTGCTCAACGCGTCGGGCATGGAGCACCATCCGTTGACGCCGATGCGCGATCCGAATCTCGTGCCGGTGCTGGCTCGCCAGAGTGCGAGCAAAGTCGGCCTGCTGCGTTACGACACCATCATGCGCGGCGCACAGGCCGCTCGCGATCGGGCCCAGCAATTGCGCGCCGACGGGGTGAAGCTGGCAATTGCCGATGCCATATCCAACGACGACCTGATCGTCCTGGGCGAGGCATTTGCCGATCTACCGCTGCTCACCGGCGGCTCGGGCCTGGCGCTTGGCCTGCCGGCGCAATATCGCCGCGCGGGGCTGATCACCGCGCATGGCAATACGGCGCAGCTGCCGATCGTGGCCGATTCGGCGATCGTGCTGTCGGGCAGCTGTTCACGTGCGACGAACGCGCAGGTGGCGCACTGGCGAGCATCGCGTCCGGCGTTCCAGGTGGATCCGCTGGCGCTGGCCGAAGGCAAACCGGTGGTGGTCGAGGCGCTCGATTTCGTGCACCGCCATGCAGGTCAGACGGTGCTGGTATACGCCACCAGTGCGCCGGAGCAAGTGGCACGCGTGCAGCAGACGCTGGGCGTTGAGCGCGCGGGCAAGTTGGTGGAAGACGCACTGGGCCGCATCGCCCGCACGCTGCATGCCGATGGCGTGCGCCGCTTCGTGGTGGCTGGCGGCGAGACCTCGGGCGCGGTGGTGCAGGCGCTCGATGTGCGTGCGCTGCGCATCGGTCCGCAGATCGACCCCGGTGTGCCCTGGACCGCCACCATCGATAGCGATCCGCTTGCGCTGGCATTGAAGTCCGGCAACTTCGGCACGGTGGATTTCTTCGAGAAGGCGCTCGCGCAACTGGCGCACGCAACCACGGAGCCGATCGCATGACCACCACGAACGAAAGCGCGCTACGTGAAGAGATCACCCGCGTCGGACAGAGCCTGTATGCGCGCGGTTACACCGTCGGCACGGCAGGCAACATCAGCGCGCGCCTGCCTGACGGCTGGCTCATCACGCCCACCGATGCCTGCCTCGGCACGCTGGACCCGGCACGTATCGCCAAGGTGCTGGCGACGGGCGAATGGGTCAGCGGCGACAAGCCGTCGAAAACGCTGGCCCTGCATCGCGGCATCTACGACCGCAATGCGGAGGCGCATGCCGTGGTGCACACGCATTCGACGCATCTCGTGGCGCTCACGCTGGCGGGCGTCTGGCACGAAGCCGACGTGCTGCCGCCCATTACGCCGTACTACGTGATGAAGGTCGGCCACGTGCCGCTTATCGCGTATCGGCGACCGGGCCATCCGGATGTGGCCGCGCGGATTGCCGCGCTGGCCAATGATGTGCGCGCCGTGCTGCTCGACCGGCTGGGGCCCGTGGTGTGGCACGGCTCGGTGTCGACTGCGGCTTACGCGCTGGAAGAACTGGAAGAAACCGCACGGCTTTGGTTGATGACCGAACCCAAGCCGGCGCCGCTGTCCGACGCGCAGATCGACGAACTGCGCCAGACGTTCGGGGCCCGTTGGTAGAGCAACCGGCAGCAGATCGGTAGTGCCCGCCGCTCGGCCCATATAACACTTACACCGGAGACAAAATGAACACCTCGACCGCCACCACGGCGGCGTTGCCTTCGCACGCCGTTTCAAAAGAGGACAGTGTCTACGCGCGCGTGTCGCGCCGCATCGTCCCGCTCATCATGCTGTGCTACGTGGTCGCCTATCTCGACCGCGTGAACGTCGGGTTTGCGAAGCTGCAGATGTCGCAGGCGCTGAATTTTTCCGAGACGGTGTACGGGCTGGGCGCCGGCATCTTCTTCCTCGGCTATTTTCTCTTCGAGGTGCCGAGCAACCTGCTGATGAACAAGATCGGCGCGCGTATCTGGATCGCGCGGATCATGATCACGTGGGGTTTGATCTCGGGCGCGTTTGCATTTGTGCAGACGCCCACGCAGTTCTACGCGATGCGCTTCCTCCTGGGCTTGGCGGAAGCGGGTTTCTACCCCGGCATCATCCTGTACCTGACGTACTGGTATCCGTCGCATCGCCGCGCGCGCATCGTGGCGATGTTCATGGCGGCCATTCCCATCTCGGGCATCTTCGGCAACCCGCTGTCGGGCTGGATCATGAGTGCGTTTCACGGAGCGGGCGCAGCCGGCGGCTGGCAGGGCTGGCAGTGGATGTTCGTGATCGAAGCCATCCCTGCCGTGCTCGTTGGGCTGCTGGTGCTCTGGAAGTTCGATGACAGCATCCGCAAGGCCAAGTGGCTGTCGGAAGACGAAAAGCAGATCCTCGAAGCCAACATTGCGGCCGACAACAAAGGCAAGACCGAGCACCCCGGCATCGGCAAGGTGTTCTCCGATCCGCGCGTGTGGATGATGAGCCTGATCTACTTCGCCTTCGTCATGGGCCAATACGGCTTGACGTTCTGGATGCCGACGCTGGTGAAGAGCGCCGGCGTGAAAGACACCTTCATGGTGGGCATGCTCTCCGCCATTCCGTATGTATGTGCGGCGATCACCATGGTGCTGATCGGCCGCAGCGCCGATGCACGCCGCGAGCGCCGCTGGCACCTGGTTGTGCCGGCGCTGATGGGCGCAGTCGGTTTTGCCGTGGTGGCAACGGCGGGTCACAACGTGGCCCTGTCGATCGTGTTCCTGTCATTGGCCGCCGCGGGCGTGCTGACGTGCGCGCCGCTGTTCTGGTCCCTGCCGACGGCGTTCCTGCAAGGCACCGCTGCTGCGGCCGGCATTGCCGCCATCAACTCCGTCGGCAACTTGGCCGGCTTCGTGAGCCCCTATATGATCGGTGCGCTCAAGGACATGACGGGCAGCACATCCGCCGGCATGTACGCGCTGGCGGGCGTGCTGGTGCTCGGCTGCATTGCCGTGTTGCGCACGCCGCCGAAGCTGGTCAATAAATAAGCAATCGTATTCAGAGGTCTGTCATGCCGCGCTTTGCCGCCAACCTGTCCATGATGTACCAGGAGCACGCGTTCCTCGACCGCTTTGCCGCTGCGGCAAAGGATGGCTTCGAGGGCGTGGAGTTCCTTTTTCCCTATGACTTCGACAAGGCGGATATCCGCGCCCGTCTTGACGATACAGGTCTCACGCAGGCGCTGTTCAATGCGCCGCCGGGCGATTGGGCGGGCGGCGAGCGCGGCATCGCCTCGCTGCCCGGTCGCGAAGAGGAGTTCAAGCGCGGCATTGCGACAGCGCTCGAGTATGCGCAGGTGCTCGGCAACACGCGTCTGCACGTGATGGCTGGCCTGCTGCCCGCCGGAGCAGACCGCGCACGCCATCACACCATCTACGTGAGCAATGTCGCCTACGCTGCGCGCGAGGCTGCCGGTGCGGGCGTCACCATCGTGCTGGAACCCATCAACACGCGCGACATGCCGGGCTTCTTCCTCACGCACCAAGCGCAGGCGCATGCGGTGTGCAAGGAAGTGGGCGCCGCCAACGTCAAGGTGCAGTTCGACCTGTACCACGCGCAGATCATGGAGGGCGATCTATCGGTCAAGCTCAAGCAGTACGTCGATGGTGTGGGCCACGTGCAGATCGCCGGCGTGCCCGATCGCCACGAGCCGGACGAAGGTGAACTCCACTATCCGCACCTCTTTGCGCTGCTGGATGCGCTTGGCTACAACGGCTGGGTCGGGTGTGAATATCGGCCGCGTGCCGGTACAAGCGAAGGACTTGGCTGGCTCAGACGCTGGCGTGAGAGCCAGCGTTGACGCTGCACCACAAGAACGAACGGCGGCGATCTGCCCGGGCTGGGGTGCGCATCGCCAAGCGCTGACGCAAAAGAAAACCGCCGCTGCGCGATGCGCAAGCGGCGGTCGATTCCGGCGCAGAGGCTCGTCAGGCGCCCAATTGAGCGGGGCCGAGCGAGCGCGTCGCGGGGACGCGCCCGTATGCCGGCAGTTCGGCCTTGCGGGTTGCGGCTTCCAGTTGCATGCCGATCGCTTCGGCAGCATGCGCGGCCGTCGTGCCGCCAGTGCCGGCCACGAGCCGATAGCCGCCGCCGCGCACGGTCTGGATCAGGCCGTCGCAAGGCGTACCGGCCAGCGCCACGCGCAGCTTGCGCACGTGCACATCGACCGTGCGCTCACCCACGAAGACATGGTTGCCCCACACGCGGTCCAGTAGCTGCGTGCGCGAATGCACGCGTTGCGGATGCGCGACGAGAAAGTGCAGCAGGCGGAATTCCAGCGGGCTGAGCGCAATGGCGCGGGGGCCGGTTTCGGTCTGGGCAGTCACACCCAGCGTGAGCGGATCGAGGCGCAGACCGTTGACCTGCAGGATGTCGTCGCCATGCTGGTGCGGCGCGCGGCGGCGCAGTACGGCGCGGATGCGGGCATGCAGCTCGCCCGTGTCACACGGTTTGACGACGTAGTCGTCGGCGCCGGCGTCGAGCGCGGCAATCTTGGCGCGCGCATCGCCATGACGGGACAGCACGATGACCGGCAGGCCGCGCGTCTGCATGTTGGCGCGCAAGGCCAGCAGCATGTCGATCGACTCGCGCTCGGGCCACGTCCACTCCATCAGGAGCAGCTCCGGCATGGCGGCCAGGATGGCAGGCTGCGCCTGGCTCGGATGGCTGACCCGTTGAACATCGTGTCCACCATCACGCAGGGAAAACGACAGACGCTCCCCCTCTGCCTGGTCGTGTTCGACCAGCAAGATCTGAATACCCACTTTGTAATATCTCCCGTCTAACCAGCCGACACACTCCGGCGAGCAGCCCTGCGGCTGCGCTCTGCAGTCTGCGGTGCGCGTTGTTATGAGTGCCATGCGGGCAATTGCGCGTGTGCTCGCATGTCGTTTCTTGCGGGCGCTGTTGCCCGGCCGTTGGCCTTGCGCGGATCGTCATGCTGCTGTTCCCGTCGACGATCGCCAGCGGAGCCTCCTGGGTGGTGTCCAGGGTGGTCCTGAGAAAGGTCTGCAAGCCCCTCGGTGCCAGTCGCAGCGTGCCGGACCATGCAATCGTTTGCACAGTGTGCGGTATCGCTTACGCGCAATCCGAGCCGGCGCCCCCCCGAGCGCCGGTGAAGCAGGGATCCCCCACCTCCGTTGGCATAAGGCTTGTTCGCCCTTTCCCGTTTCCTCTAGTCATGAACCCCCTCTGGCTCAGAGAGAAAGGATTCCGTTTTGCCGGATTATAAGAATCCCGTAGGGATTCGTCACGCAGGAATTTTAAAATTTCGAAATTCATTGAATTCCCCGTGAACTGGGATGGCGCGGTTGACATTCATTCTTCATAAAGCTAAGCCCGGCAACGTTCTTGGCGGATATCATGCGTGCAATAATTCAAGTCTGGCATAAATGCATAACGATTATGCTCGCGCCGGCATAATGATTGATTTCATGTGTGCGCCGGTATTTTTTACAAAACAATCGGATTTGCTAAAAATCAATTGATCTGTTTTGTGGCAGGGGTAATTCGCGCGATTTAAAACTTTAGGATTACTGCTCGTTGTTTGGGCAACCTGTTGTGGGCGGACGCAAAAAAGCCCGCGCGAGGCGGGCTTTCTTTTCCTGGTGCCGAGGAGGCTACGGGCGTCAGCCGCCCAGGCGTTCTTCCAGGCGGGTCTTGGCATCGGGCAGTGCTTGCGGAAGGCCGTGCGCCAGTTTCGTGAACAGCTCGTCGTGTAGCGCCAGTTCCTGCTTCCAGGCGTCCGCGTCCAGCGAGATCACCTTGGCGAACTGCTCCGCTGTGAAGTCCAGGCCATCCCAGCTCAGTTCTTCGTAGCGCGGCGACACGCCAAAGACGTGTTCCTCACCCTGCGCCTGGCCTTCGATGCGATCGATCATCCACTTGAGTACGCGCATGTTCTCGCCAAAGCCCGGCCACACGAACTTGCCGTTTTCATCCTTGCGGAACCAGTTCACGCAGAAGATCTTCGGCAGCGTTGCGCCGCTGTCGGCCAGCTTCTCGCCAACCTTGAGCCAGTGTGCGAAGTAGTCGGCCATGTTGTAGCCGCAGAACGGCAGCATGGCGAACGGGTCGCGGCGCACCACGCCTTGCTGGCCGGCAGCGGCAGCGGTGGTTTCCGAGCCCATCGTCGCGGCCATGTACACGCCTTCGGTCCAGTCGCGCGCTTCAGTAACGAGCGGCACGGTGGTCGAACGGCGGCCGCCGAAGATGAACGCATCAATGGGTACGCCGGCCGGGTTGTCCCATTCCGGATCGATCGAGGGGCATTGCGCGGCGGGCGCCGTGAAACGCGCGTTCGGATGCGCTGCCTTGCGGCCGGTTTCCTTGGCGCTCGCAGGCGTCCAGTCCTGACCCTGCCAGTCGATCAGGTGCGCCGGCGGCGTGTCGGTCATGCCTTCCCACCACACGTCGCCGTCGTCGGTGAGGGCCACGTTGGTGAAGATGACGTTCTCTTTGAGCGTGGCCATCGCGTTGAAGTTGGTCTTCTCGCTCGTGCCCGGAGCCACGCCAAAGTAGCCGGCTTCCGGGTTGATGGCGTACAGGCGCGTCTTGCCGTTGGCGTCCTGGCGGGGCTTGATCCAGGCGATGTCGTCGCCGATGGTCGTCACCTTCCAGCCGTTCAGGCCTGCAGGCGGAATCAGCATCGCAAAGTTGGTCTTGCCGCAGGCCGACGGGAAGGCCGCAGCCACGTGGTACGTCTTGCCCTCCGGCGACGTCACGCCCAGGATCAGCATGTGCTCGGCCAGCCAGCCCTGGTCGCGGCCCATGGTGGAGGCGATCCGCAGCGCGAAGCATTTCTTGCCCAGCAGCGCATTGCCGCCGTAGCCCGAGCCGAACGACCAGATTTCGCGCGTTTCCGGGAAATGCACGATGTACTTGGTCGGGTTGCACGGCCACGGCACGTCCTTTTCGCCGGCGGCGAGCGGCTTGCCGACGGTGTGCACGCACGGTACGAAATCGCCGTCAGTGCCCAGCACGTCGTACACCGCGCGACCCATGCGGGTCATGATGCGCATGTTGACGGCCACGTACGGGCTGTCCGACAACTCCACGCCGATGTGCGCGATCGGCGAGCCCAGCGGGCCCATCGAGAACGGCACCACATACAGCGTGCGGCCGCGCATGCTGCCGTCAAACAGGCCGTTCAGCGTCTGGCGCATCTCGGCCGGGGCCGTCCAGTTGTTGGTGGGGCCGGCGTCTTCCTTCTTCTGTGAGCAGATGAAGGTGCGGTCTTCCACGCGTGCCACGTCCGACGGGTCCGACAGCGCCAGGTACGAGTTCTTGCGCTTGGCCGGGTTGAGCTGCTTCATCGTGCCGGCGGCCACCATCTCGGCGCACAGGCGGTCGTATTCCTCTTGCGAACCATCGCACCAGACGATGCGCTCCGGCTTGGTGAGCGCCGCCACCTCGCCCACCCACGCGACCAGGCGCGGGTGTTTCACGTAATCGGGCACGTTCAATGCGGGCACGCCCTGCATCACGGGTTGATTCATGACCAAAACTCCAATGGAAGTGAGAAAGAAATCGGTGTCGGATCAGCACGGCGGCCGCGCCCAGCGGCGGGGTGGAAAGCGATCGACGGCGCATCGGAAGCGAGCCGGATCAGCGGTTTCCAGAGGGAGAGGTGAGGCAGGCGGAGGGACGGGAGCCGTGCTGATTTCACATTCAGTTACAAAGCGGTGCACTGACGGAAGGTGGGTTTTTCCGGGCAGCGAGGGCCGCGTGCGCTAAAGTGGCGGGACCGAGGTCAACAGACCGTAGAACAAGGACTCGTCACCAGCGAGGCTGCGCAAATTGCGTGCCCGCGGCGGGCAATTCCAAACGTCGACACGGATTGTCGTGCGACGAGGGATGGGAAGAATACCACCGCGAGGGATCGCTGTTTTTTGCTGCGCACCATTGTTCGAAGTGAGATGTCGATGAAGATTGCCGTACTGGACGACTACCAAGACGCTGTTCGCAAGCTGGATTGCTTCAGCCTGCTGCAAGACCACGAAGTCAAAGTGTTCAACAACACCGTCAAAGGTGTGGGGCAATTGGCCGCACGCGTGGCGGACGTTGAAGCCATTGTGCTGATCCGGGAGCGCACGCGCGTGACGCGTCAGTTGCTCGATCGCCTGCCCAAACTCAAGATCATCAGCCAGACGGGCCGCGTATCGCGCGACTCGGGCGGCCATATCGATCTGGATGCCTGCACCGACAAGGGTGTGGTGGTGCTGGAGGGGAAAGGCTCGCCGGTGGCGCCGGCCGAGCTGACCTGGGCGCTGGTGATGGCCGCACAGCGTCGTATTCCGCAATACGTGGCGAGCCTCAAGCACGGCGCGTGGCAGCAGTCGGGGCTGAAATCCACGACGATGCCGCCCAACTTTGGCATTGGCCGCGTCCTGAAAGGCCAGACGCTGGGCATCTTCGGCTACGGCAAGATTGGTCAGCTCGTGGCCGGCTACGGCCGCGCTTTCGGCATGAATGTGCTGGTGTGGGGCCGCGAAGGCTCGCAAGAGCGGGCTCGCGCTGATGGCTTTGCCGTGGCGGATTCGAAGGACGCGCTGTTCGAGCAGTCCGATGTGCTGTCCGTCCATCTGCGCCTGAACGACGAAACGCGCGGCATCGTCACGGTGGCCGACCTCACGCGCATGAAGCCGACCGCCCTCTTCGTCAACACGAGCCGCGCCGAGCTGGTGGAAGAAAACGGCCTGGTGACGTCGCTCAACCGCGGGCGCCCGGGCATGGCCGCCATCGACGTGTTTGAAACGGAGCCCATCCTGCAGGGCCACACCCTGCTGCGCATGGAGAACTGCATCTGCACGCCGCACATCGGCTACGTCGAGCGCGAAGGTTACGAGCTGTACTTCAGCGTCGCGTTCCAGAACATCCTCGATGTTCTGCAGGGCAACGTCGACAGCGTGGTCAATCCGACGGCACTGGCGCCTGCGCTGATCCGCGCATAACGCCAGTCGTTCTACCCGTCGTTTCCGTTAATCAAGCCGCGGCGCGCAGCTGCGGCTGATTGGCGCCCGCGCCGTCAAAGCGGAAGCTGTCCATCGCCAGCGATCCGTACGTCACCGTATCGACCACGTGCTGAGCCTGCACGCCGCCCGGCGTGGCCTGGCTCGGCTGGCCCATGGCTGCGCCCAGCGCCACGTACAGCGGCATCAGGTGTTCATCGGTCGGGTGGGCGTGGGCGGCGTTCGGGGCTTGCGCGCGGTAATCGCAGAAGCGGGTGAAATCGCCGCTGCGGATGCCGTCGGTCATCGTCTCGATCATCCATTCGCGGAAGGCCGTCACCCAAGGCTCGACCGGCACGCCGTGCTGCGCCATGCCGGGGCCGCGCATCAGCGCGCGCAGGTTGTGCGTGAAGCTGCCGGAGCCGACGATGAGCACACCCTCGTCGCGCAGCGGCGCGAGGGTGCGCCCCATCGCCATCTGGCACGCCGGCGACAAGCCCGGCATCAACGACACCTGCACGACGGGGATCTTCGCCTCGGGAAGCATCAGCATCAGCGGCACCCACGCGCCGTGGTCCAGCGGCTGGCGCGGGTCCAGCACGGTGGAGGCCTGTTCTTCCAGCCCGGGGACGATGTTGCCGTCGATCAGCGCACGGATGCGTTCTGCCACGTCGGGCGCGCCCGGCGGGGCGTATTCCAGGGCGTAGAGCTGCGGCGGGAAACCGCCGAAGTCGTGCCAGGCCTCCTGCTGCGCGCGGGCAGTGACGGCCGGCCGGCGCGTCATCCAGTGCGGTGAAACCACGACGATGGCGCGCGGCTTGAGGGCTGCCATCTCTTGCCCGAGCGCCGCAAGCATCTTGCCGACGGGGCCCGGATCGGCCGCCAGCATGGGCGATCCATGGGACAGATAGAGCACGGGGAGCATGTCAAATTTCCTGAAGAAAGTGTCTGTCATTGTGCGCCGATGCAGCACCTGTAACGTGCATGGATTTGCAGGGCGGGATCAGGAAAATTGAACGAGTGCGCTTACATGCCCAGCAATTCCTCCGCCACCGTCGGGTGGAGGCCGACGGTCGACTGCAGATGCTTGAGCCGTACGCCCATGCGCACGGCCACCGCCATCGCCTGGATGATCTCCGGCGCGGCGTTGTCGACGATGTGCGCGCCGAGCACGCGGCCGCTGCGCGCGTTGCACACCAGCTTGATCAGCGATTCCATGCCCGAGCCCGCAAAGCGCTGCTCCAGCGAGACAAAGCGGCGGACGACGATGTCGATGCGGTCGGCCAGGGCGCGTTTGTCGGTGTCCGGCCCGCGTTTGCCAAGTTCGGGCCAGCGCGTGCGCGCGTCGGCCTCGGTCAGGCCCACGCCGGCGATGGCCGGATCGCAGAACACGGCCATCGGCACGGTGTTCATGTCAGGCAGCTTGATCCCTTTGCCGAACAGGCGTTCGGCCACGTAGCGGCCCTGCGCGACGGCCACGGGCGTCAATTGCAGCGGGCTGCCGCCGCAGATGTCCCCTACTGCATGGACGCCGCGGGCGCGTGTACGGAAGTGGCGGTCGACGGCAATGCGCCCGTGCGCATCGAGCGTGACGCCTGCGGCCTCCAGGCCAAGGCCTGCGATGTTCGACGTGCGTCCGATGGCGCTCAGCATGCGCTGGGCGCGCAGCACGCGCGGAACGTCGCTGCCCTCGGTGCTCGCGTAGACAGCCACGCCGCCGCCGTTCACGGCATCGCGTTCGATGCGGACGACGTCGGCGTTCAGGATCAGGTCGACGCCGCAGCCAGCCAGCGACAGCGCGGCGGCCTCGGCCACCGTGGCATCAAATTCCGGCAGCACGCGCGCATCGCGCGTCAGCACGGTGACCCGCACGCCGAAGCGCGCCAACGTGGACGCCATTTCCACCGCGATGACACCGCCGCCCGCGATGATGAGCGATGCGGGCAGCGTGTCCCAACCAAACACGTCGTCGGACGTGCACGCCAGCTCCGCGCCGGGTACGGGAAGCGGCGTGGGGCGGGTGCCGGCGGCCAGCACGATCTGGCGCGCACGCAGCGTGGTCTTGCCGGACTCGGCTTGCACCCGGACGATGCCGCGGCCGCGCAGCGAGGCCATGCCGCTCAGCCATTGCACGCCGGCATCGGCCAGGCGGGCGAAATGCGTTTCGTGCAGCCGCGCGACTTCGGTGCGCGTGCGGGCGATGGCATCGGCCCAGGCGTCCGAGGTGTGTGCGGCGCGCAAGCACCGAGCCATCGTCTGCGACCAGGCGGCGCCGTAGCCGAGCAGTTTCTTGGGCACGCATCCGCGGTTGACGCAGGTGCCGCCGATTTGCGCGCGGTCGATCAGCAGCGTGCGGGCCCCAAGTTCCGCAGATCGGCGCGCAGCCGCGAGCCCGGCCGAACCGGCGCCGATCACGATCAGGTCAAACGCATGTGCAGGGTTTGCGGGCATGAGGTGTCCGTCGAAGAAGTATCGGCCGGACGACCTTGGCGGCGCGCCGGCGGGCGCGCCATGCGCAGCAAGCGGCGCGCCCGCCGCCTGTCTTGGAGGAGGTGGTTACGCAGCCACTGCGGTGGTGAACCCGCGTGGAAGTTCGCGCAGGAAGGTTTCGCCGTCATGACGGCCCAGCGCATACGCGTCGCGCATGGCGCCCGGACGGGTGTAATCCCAGCTCGAAATGGGGACCTTGCGTGAGGGCTGTACGTAAAAGCGGCGCTGCACGCCGTCGGGCACCGGCACATCCATGCGGAAATACGTTGGGCGCGGGTACAGGCGCGTGACCAGCACAAGCGCGTCGCCCGGGATGGCGTCCAGCGCGTGCACGGGCACGTTATCGACCATGCCGCCGTCAAGCACCGGCCGCCCCGCGCGCCGCAGCACCGGCGTGAACGGCGGGGTGGAGGCTGATTGCAGCAGAAGATCCGCCAAGTCCTCGGGTGTGGCGCAGTCCTGCGCGCGCACGATTTCCGCCGTAAAGCCGAGGCGTTTGCCCAGCGTTGGGTGCAGCGTCTTGCGAACGTGCTTTTCGATGTTGTAGGCAATCAGACCTGCTGCCACCGCCGAGCGTGCGCCCAGCCAGCGCGGGATATGCGCCACGCCGATCCGGATCTCGGGCGCCTGTGCCAGCCGCCCGAAGCGGCCCTCGCTGAAGACCGTCAGCAGCGCCGTGCGGTACATGCCGTAGTGCGGAAACACGCGCTCGCCGCGCAGCAGGTTGCCCCAATGGGCGTTGCGGGTGTTCTGGCGCAGGGCCTCGCCGTAGTAATCCATCAGCTCGGCGGAATTCCACGCATGCAGCATGCACGCCGTCGAAGCTCCCGCCGAGATGCCGGCAATCACGCGCGGCGCCAGGCCCAGTTCGGGCTGCACGACGTCCCACCAGCCGGCCTGCCACCAGCACCGGTTGCCGCCGCCGGCAAACACCATCTGATCGAACTCGGGCGCGTTCATGCCGGGGCCCCGGTGCGGACGGTAGCGGCCGCTGCCGGCTCCAGCCGCAGCGACGGCGCGTATTTGAGCGTGTCGATGCACGCATCCAGCAGTCGCTCACGCTTGGTGGCGAGGCTGGAGACGTCCGGGTAGAAGAGGTAATCGCCCATGATGCCGTTGAACGTGGCATGGAAATGCGCCACGGCCAGTGGGATGTCGAGGTCGGCCGGCAGCTGCCCGCGCCGCGTCGCCTGCTCGATGATGCTCGTCAGATGGGCCATGCCTTCTTCAAACGATTCCTGCTGGCGCTTGAGGATGGGGCTTGTGTCTTCGACGAATTCGCACTTGTTGAACATGATCTCGAAGACCTTGCGCCAGTGCGCATCTTCCACGAGTTGCCGCAGCAGGAAGTTGCCCACCGTGCGCAGTTCGCCCAATGGATCATCGGCCTCCACGCCCAGCGGGGTGCACATGGTCTCCATGGGCAGCTTCACGCGCTCGCACATGGCGGCAAACACGTCGGCCTTGTTGCGGAAGTGCCAGTAGATGGCGCCGCGTGTCACGCCCGCGGCCTGCGCGATATCCGATAGCGATGTGCGTGCCACGCCCCGCGCATAGAACACGTCTTCCGCCGCATCCAGGATGCGGTTACGTGTTTCCAGTGCCTCTTCCTTCGTTCGTCTGACCATGATCTTCCAGGGGAACGCCGTGCCACCCCAGGCGGCGTTCTTTCGATTGGCTTTTGTGCAATGCACAATTCAAGGCAACGCACTATTGCGCTTCGCACAACGCGGCAGCAGGCCGGTTGGCTGACAATCCTTGTCGCAGCGCGGTATCCGCTGCATGTTCGCTTGATCGCCGTCATCGCTACGAACTCCGGAAAGGTGTCAACGGAGTCCCTATTCCTCAATGGCGTCACTTACATACATACGCGAACGTATCTATAATAGCGCGCACTCCGTCCCTTGCCCATGGCCGTACGCGCCACATCCATCCCGGGCAGGTGCGCTGGGGCAGACTGTGTGTCTGTCGGCGACCAGGTCGGAGATCGACTGCCGATCGCTCCCGCGTCTTAGCTTTCTGGTCCGAGTTGTTGCGAGTTCGTCGCGAAGGCCATATCGCATGCCGCCAGATGCAGCTAGCATCGGACGTTTTCGTTTTTGTGTTTTTTTTGGTTTCGCTGACGGTTTGCCGGCGTCGCACTCGTTTGCGCGACGATGCGGCACCCGGCATTCCGCTTATCGCCACATGGGGTCATCTATGACGAACACCCGCCGTTATCACCAACTCGCTGCCGCCGCATTTATGGTGGTGGCACTTGCAGCCTGCGGTAACAAGCAGGCACAAGGGCCGGGCGGCGCCGGCATGCCTCCGACCGAAGTCGGCGTTGTGACCGTGCAGCCGCACTCTGTTGGCCTGACCAGCGAATTGCCGGGCCGCCTGGAGGCTACGCGTGTGGCACAGGTGCGCGCACGGGTCGCGGGCATTGTGCTCAAGCGCACCTACGCAGAAGGCAGTGACGTGAAGGCCGGCCAGCAGTTGTTCCAGATCGATCCGGCGCAGTACCGGGCATCGCTGGACAGCGCCAAGGCACAGCTGGCGCGTTCGGAAGCCACGCAAACGCAGGCGCAACTGAAGGCCGAGCGCTACAAGCCGCTGGTTGCCACCAACGCCATCAGCAAGCAGGACTACGACGACGCCACCGCCGCCGCCAAGCAAGCCACCGCTGACGTGGCCGCCGCCCGCGCTGCCGTGGAAACCGCCAAGCTGAACGTGGGCTACGCCAGCGTGACATCGCCCATTTCCGGCCGTGCCGGTCTGGCGCAGGTCACTGAAGGCGCGCTGGTGGGCCAGGGCGAGGCGACGCTGCTGACGACCGTGCAGCAGATCGATCCGATCTACCTGACCTTCACGCAGTCGAGCACCGAAGTGATGCGTCTGCAGCAGGCGCTCAAGGACGGCAAGCTGGCCAAGGCCGGGGGTGATGCGGCCAAGGTCACGCTCGTGACGGAAGACGGTCGCGCCTACGCGCAAACGGGCAAGCTCTATTTCTCGGACCTGACGGTGGACCCTGCTACGGGCACGATCACGCTGCGCGCGATTGTTCCGAACGCTGACCGCACGCTGCTGCCGGGCATGTACGTGCGTGCCCGCCTGGAGCAGGCCGTGGACGAACAAGCCATCACGGTGCCGCAACAAGCGGTGACGCGCAGCCCGGACGGCGCCTCCGTCATGGTCGTCGACGAGAAGGGCACGGCAGCCGTGCGCCAGGTCCAGGCCGACCGCTCGACCGGTACGGAATGGATCGTCTCCAACGGCCTGAAGGCCGGCGACAAGGTGATCGTCGACGGCCTGCAGAAGGTGCGTCCGGGAGCTCCGGTCAAGGCCGTGCCGTGGCAACCGATGTCGGCAGGCCAGGGCAAGGGCCCGCAAGGTCAGGGCGGCCAGGGTAGCGGCGCAGCACCCGTACCGGCAGCCAGCGCGCCTGCTGCAAGCACTCCCGCTGCCAGCGCACCGGCAGCCAAGCAGTAAACAAGGAGCCATCGCATGGCAAAGTTTTTTATCGATCGCCCAGTCTTTGCCTGGGTGCTCGCGCTGTTCATCATCCTTGCTGGGGCGATTTCGATCACCCAGCTGCCGATCTCGCAGTACCCGACCATTGCACCGCCGTCCATCATCATCACGGCAACGTATCCGGGCGCAAACGCGAAGACGCTGGACGAATCCGTCACGAGCATCATCGAGCAGGAAATGAACGGTGCGGACGGCCTGCTCTATATGGAGTCGGTCAGCCAGGGCGGTAACGGCCAGGCGCAGATCACCGTGACGTTCAAGGCCGGTACCGATCCGGCGCTGGCGCAGGTGGACGTGCAGAACCGCTTGAAGCGCGTGGAAGCGCGTCTGCCTTCGCAGGTGACGCAGCAGGGTGTGCAGGTCGACAAGGCCCGCTCGAACTTCCTGCTGTTCGCGACGCTCGCATCCACCGACGGCAAGATGGATCCGGTGGCGCTGGGCGACTACATCTCGCGCAACGTGCTGAATGAAATCAAGCGCGTGCCGGGTGTCGGTCAGGCGATTCTGTTCGGCACGGAACGCGCCATGCGCGTCTGGATCGATCCGGCCAAGCTGGTCGGCTACAAGCTGACCCCCACGGACGTCTATAACGCCATCCGCGCGCAGAACGCGCTGGTCTCGGCCGGTACGATCGGTGATCTGCCGTCCGTCTCCGATCAGCCGCTCGCGGCAACGGTCGTGGTGGAAGGTCAGCTCACGACCACCGAGCAGTTCGGCAACATCGTGCTGGTGGCCAAGCCGGACGGTTCGCTGGTGCGCGTGAAGGACGTGGCGCGCCTGGAACTCGGCGGCCAGACCTACTCGACGTCTGCACGGATCAACGGCCAGCCGATCTCGGCGATTGGTGTGCAGCTTTCGCCGACGGGTAACGCGCTGGGCACTGCCAAGGCCGTGAAGGCCAAGCTGGAAGAGCTGTCGAAGTACTTCCCGGCGGGCGTGGAATACAAGGTGCCGTACGACACCTCCAAGTTCGTCCAGATCTCGATCGAAGAAGTGGTCAAGACGCTGTTCGAGGCCATGGCGCTGGTGTTCCTGGTGATGCTGCTGTTCCTGCAGAACATCCGCTACACGCTGGTGCCGTCGATCGTGGTGCCGATCTCGCTCTTGGGCGCGTTCGCCACCATGAACGCGATGGGTTTCTCGATCAACGTGCTGACGATGTTCGGCCTCGTGCTGGCGATCGGTATTCTCGTTGACGATGCCATCGTGGTGGTGGAAAACGTCGAGCGGATCATGGCCGAAGAAGGCCTGCCCCCGCGCGAAGCGACCCGCAAGGCCATGGGCCAGATCACAGGCGCCATCATCGGCATTACGCTGGTGCTGATGGCCGTGTTCATCCCGATGGCGTTCTTCTCGGGCTCGGTCGGCGCGATCTATCGCCAGTTCTCGCTGTCGATGGTGTCATCGATCTTCTTCTCGGCACTCATGGCGCTGACGCTCACGCCGGCACTGTGCTCGACGCTGCTCAAGCCGATCGAGAAGGGTTCGCACCACGAGAAGAAGGGCTTCTTCGGCTGGTTCAACCGCATGTTCAGCACCACCACGAACCGCTATCAAAGCTTCGTGGAGCGCATGCTCAAGAAAACCTTCCGCTACATGGTCATCTACGTTGCGCTGATCGTGGCGGTGGTGTTCCTGTTCCTGCGCCTGCCGTCTTCGTTCCTGCCGACCGAAGACCAGGGCTACATCGTGACCAACATCCAGCTGCCGCCGGGTGCATCGGCCAACCGCACGCTGGAAGTGATCAAGCAGGTCGAGAACTACTACAAGCAGGAAAAGGCGGTCGAGAACATCGTGGCTGTCCAGGGTTTCAGCTTCTCGGGCAACGGGCCGAACGCGGGTATCGTGTTCACCCCGTTCAAGGACTGGAGCGAGCGCAAGGGCAAGGATCAAACCGCCGATGCCGTGGTCGGCCGGGCCTTTGGTGCGCTGTTCGGTGGCATTCGCGATGCGATCGTCTTTCCGCTGAATCCGCCGCCGATTCCGGAACTGGGTAACGCAACGGGCTTTACGTTCCGTCTGCAGGACCGCGCGGGCCTCGGCCACGACGCGCTGATGGCAGCTCGCAATCAGCTGCTGGGGATGGCGGCGCAAAGCAAGGTCATCACCGGCATGCGCCCAGAAGGCCTGGAAGATTCGCCGCAGTACCAGGTGGATATCGACCGCGAGAAGGCCAATGCGCTGGGTGTCTCGTTCACCGACATCAACGCCGTGCTGTCGACGGCGCTGGGCTCGGCATACGCCAACGACTTCCCGAACTATGGTCGTCAGCAGCGTGTGATCGTGCAGGCGGACAAGATCAACCGCATGCAGCCCGAAGACATCATGAACCTGTACGTGCGCAACGCGCAGGGCAACATGGTCCCGATGTCGACGTTCGCCAAGGGCCATTGGATCGTCGGCCCGGTGCAGCTCGTGCGCTACAACGGCTATCCGGCTGTCCGCCTTTCGGGTGCAGCCGCGCCGGGTGCCAGCTCGGGTGACGCCATGGCCGAGATGGAACGCCTGGCCGCCAAGCTGCCGGCCGGTATCGGCTACGAGTGGACGGGCCAGTCGCTGCAGGAAAAGGCTTCGGGTTCGCAGGCGCCGGCGCTGTATGCGCTGTCGCTGCTGGCGGTGTTCCTGGTGCTGGCGGCGCTGTACGAAAGCTGGTCGATCCCGGCTGCGGTGATTCTGGTGGTGCCGCTGGGTGTGCTTGGCGCACTTCTGGGCGTGACACTGCGCGCGATGCCGGATGACGTGTACTTCAAGGTCGGCCTGATTGCGGTGGTGGGCTTGTCCGCCAAGAACGCGATTCTGATCATCGAGTTTGCGAAGGACTTGCAGGCGCAAGGCAAGAGCCTGATCGACGCGACGCTGGAGGCCGTGCACCTGCGGTTCCGCCCGATCATCATGACGTCGTTCGCCTTCATCCTGGGTGTGCTGCCGCTGGCGATTGCCACCGGCGCCAGCTCCGCCAGCCAACGCGCCATCGGTACCGGCGTGATGGGCGGGATGATCACCGCGACGGTGCTGGCCGTGGTGCTGGTGCCCGTGTTCTTCGTGGTGGTCCGCCGCATCTTCAAGGGCAGCGAGCGTCAACGCCGCCTGGATGCCGCGCACCGTCCGCTGGACGAGGAAATCTGAACATGCAGAAAACGATGACCTTTCGAACCCCCGCGCTGCTGCCGGCGCTCCTGCTGGCTGCCGGCGTGTTGTCCGGCTGCTCGCTGGCGCCCACCTATGAGCGCCCGGACGCTCCGATAACGGGCACGTACCCGCAGGCACCGGCCGGCTATGCCGTGCCGGCGGACTCCGCCAAGCCCGGCGAGAACGCGCCCCGCGCGACCGAACTGGGCTGGCGCGAGTTCTTCCCCGATGCGCGCCTGCAGAAGCTGATCGGCCTGGCGCTCGAGAACAACCGAGACCTGCGCGTGGCCATGCTCAACGTCGAGGCCGCGCGTGCGCAGTACCGCCTGCAGATCGCCGACCTGCTGCCGCCGGTCAACGCGTCTGCCACGTACACGCGCAGCCATACACCGCCGTCAATCTCGACCACCGGCGGCGACATCCACACCAAGCAGTACCAGCTTGGCGTGGGCATCAGCAATTACCAGGTGAACCTGTTCAGCGTGGGCGACGTCACGTCGTCTGCGCGTGCAAGTTATCTGGCGACGGACGAAGGCCGGCGTGCCGCGCAGATCAGCCTGATCTCGCAGGTGGCCAAGGCCTACCTGAACGAGCGCGCCTACGCCGAACAGCTCGATCTGGCCCAGCAGACCCTGAAGGGCCGCGAGGACTACTACAAGCTTGCCAAGCAGCGCTTTGACGTCGGCGCCTCGTCGGCGCTGGATCTGCGTCAGACCGAGACGCTGGTGGAATCGGTGCGTGTGTCGGTGGCACAGCTGACGCGCCAGTACGCCCAGGCGACCAACGCCCTGGTGCTGCTGGTGGGCGCGCCGCTGCCGGCCGATCTGCCCGCGCCGACCATGGTGTCGTCGGAGAAGATCGTGGCCGACATTCCGCCGGGTCTGCCGTCGGAGCTCCTGGAGCAACGTCCGGACATCCGCCAGGCTGAGCAGAAGCTGATTGCCGCCAACGCCAACATTGGCGTGGCGCGGGCAGCGTTCTTCCCGAGCATCGGGCTGACGTCAAACGTAGGCACGGCCAGCGGCGCGCTTCATGACCTGTTCAAGAGTGGGACCCAGTTCTGGTCGTTCGTGCCGAACCTGACGCTGCCGATCTTCAACTGGGGCACCAACATCTTCAACCTGGACTTGACCAAGACCAACCAGAAGATTGCGGTTGCGAACTACGAGAAGACGATCCAGACCGCGTTCCGCGAGGTGTCCGACGCCCTCGTTGCGCGCGGCACGCTGGAAGAGCAGGTGGCCGCGCAGAAGCGCTTCCGCGATGCCACGGCCGATCGCCTGACGCTGTCTGACCAGCGCTATCGCAACGGCGTGTCGAGCTTCCTCGATGTGCTTGACGCGCAGCGCGATCTGTTCAGCGCCGACCAGACCCTGGTGCAGACGCGTCTGGCCCGCCTGACCAACGCCATCGATCTGTACACGGCGCTGGGCGGCGGGTTGCAGGAGCACAGCACCACCGTGGCCGCACAGCAGGCACGGCCGACGGCCGCGCCGGGCGTTGCGCCCGCCACGCCGGACATGACGCCGCAGCAATCGAAGTAAGTTTGCGTCTGTTCGCTCGAAGGCCCGCCTTGTTCAGGCGGGCTTTTTTTCGCCTGTGCCCTTTGCGCCGGCGGCGTGCTCGAGAAATCGAAGCAGCGCCACCTCTTCGCGTCGTAGGCCCTTGCGCGCGCGGGTCGGGGGCAATGCTTCCAGTTCGCCCTCCAGGAACGCGTCCACCACGGCCGGGTGCACATAGCACTTGCGGCAGACGGCCGGTGTGTTCCCGAGGCGCTGGGCCACGGCAGCAACAACCTCCACCACCTGCCGGCGCGCCTCGGTAACGTTCGTCGGCGTGCGCCCGCGCAGCAGATCCAGCGCCAGCACGCTGCCGGCCCAGGTGCGGTAGTCCTTCGCCGTGAAATCCGCGCCGGAAATCTCCTGTAAGTAGGCATTCACATCTGTGGAATCGACCGCACGGCGCTCGCCAGCTTCGTCGATGTACTGGAACAATTCCTGCCCCGGCAGATCGACGCAGCGCCGGATGATGCGCGCCAGGCGCGGGTCCGATACCGACACGTCGTGCTCCACACCGCTCTTGCCGCGAAACTGAAAGCGCACCGTGTTGCCGTGGACCTCGACGTGCCGATTGCGCAACGTCGTGAGCCCGTAGGACCGGTTGTCGCGCGCATACGCCGCGTTGCCCACGCGCACCAGCGTCACGTCCAGCAGGTAGACCACCGTCGCCAGCATCTTTTCGCGCGACAGGCCCGGCGCCTCCAAATGGGCGGTGATCGCCCCGCGCACCCACGGCAGCACTGCCCCGAAGGCCAGCAGCCGCCCGTACTTGTCGGCATCGCGAAAGGCGCGCCAGTCGGCGTGATAGCGATATTGCTTGCGCCCACGCGCGTCGCGCCCCGTCGCCTGCAGATGACCGCCCGCGTGTGGGCAGATCCAGACGTCGGTATAGGCCGGCGGGATCGCCAGCTTGTTGATGCGCGCAATCACCGCCGGGTCGCGGATGCGCCCGCCGCGCGTGTCGAAATAGACGAAGCGGCCGCGCAGCCGACGCCGGGTGTAGCCCGGGCGTGTGTCGTCCACATAGCGCAGCCGTTCGGGCAGCGCTTCGGCGAGGGTGGTGGTGCTTGCGGCAACCGGCGCGGGCGCAGACTTGGGAACGCGTTCCACAGTAGGGACCTGGAGAGATGCTCGCGTTGAGCAAGCGGCGTTCCTTCCTCGCTCCTTCCGCTGGCTGGCCGCTCACGGCGTAGTATCAAGGCCACGCCTCTGCGCAAAATTGCGGCAAGAAATGGCATTCTCACCACAATCGGAAGTGCCTTGCATCGGTAAACAGATTCAACTACACTGCACGCCCTCTGGGCGGTATATAATCCGCTGTTTCGCCGTCCACCCGAATACTGAGCAAGGGACCCGATGACCACCATCCGTCTGAAAGAAAACGAGCCGGTCGAAGTTGCACTGCGCCGCTTCCGCCGTGAAATCGAGCGCACTGGCCTGATCAAGGAACTGCGCGCCCGCACCGCTTACGAAAAGCCGACGACCGAGCGCAAGCGCAAGAAGGCTGCCGCTGTGTCGCGTACGCGTAAACGCCTGCGTTCGCAAATGCTGCCGAAGAAGCTCTACTAAGATCGCGCGATTGTTTCGGTAGCACCAATCGGGTGCTGCCGCTGGCGGTGTGAAGTCAATCGACCTCCGTTCCGCCGAGCTTGGTTTGTAGCGCCTAGCGCGTACCGGAAGCCTTTCCGGATTCAACCAACGCTCCACTCCCCGATGCAGAAGCTAGCAAGATGCGGTTGATGGCCTGTGCGCCATTGTCCGCTGCTTCGGTGCGCCCAGCGCGCGCCCTTCTCTGTTGCAACGACATCCGCCAGCGGTAATTGACCGGCTGGCTGTTGGCGTTTGTTGCGCCGATCCTGCGCGGGAGTACATTAGCGAGCATCCCCTGCTCGTGTTTCCCCGACAACAATGCCTACTAACTCCAACGAGTACTGGTTTCCCGCCAAGCGCTACGGCTGGGGATGGGGCTTGCCTTCGCGTTGGCAGGGCTGGGTGGTGCTCGCCATCTATGCCGTATTGCTGCTGGCGGGCATCGTCGGGCTGCACCCGGGCACCACGCAATGGAGCTTCGTGGTTTACGTGATGGGTGTGACGGCGCTGCTGGTGTTGGTTTGCTGGTGGAAGGGCGAGCCGCCGCGCTGGCGTTGGGGGCGGGATTGAGCGAGGGGTCAACAGTTAGCAACTTAGATGGGCGCCAGTCCGGCTCGTATTCTGCGGCTGGACGATAAGCCAGCCTCCGTTCTATGCCCGCTTGTAGCCCAAGCGGCGCTGGAATTCAAACCGGCCCTTGTGACGCATGGCCTCGTTCATACCGGATTTGGTGCGAACGCGTTCTTGTCCGACTTCTCGGCGCTGCCTGCCGCAGGCCCGGACATCCCGCCCACCTGCGCGCCCTCGAACGCCATCGCGTGTTTTCTGCTGTTGCAAGCCTCAAGTCGTTTCAGCGCGCCGTTTTGGCGCGCCGGTGTAACAGGGGCCTCACTCAGAACCGATATGACACCCCGATTTGTATTACCGGATACCAGCGATAACGCGACATCTCGCGTTGCAACTCCTGCAGGCCATTCGTTGCAATAAGGTGGCTATTCACGGGGCCGACCTTTGCGGCCAACTGCGGCGACAAGGTGTAGGAAGACTTTGGTATGCCGTAAGCGACACCGATGTCCGCAATGAAGCCGAACCCCTTTGAGGCCGGCCGATGGCCGTAGCCGATGCCGAAATATGGCATCACGGTTGGATATCGGGCTTTTGCAACGGCATACATGCCCGGCAATGCCAGAAGCTTTCTACCCGCGAACGTGTATGTGCCATTGGTCGGCACCGAGGTGCCGCTGAGCTCGTCGTCGGAGAATCGTACGCCAGCGGTTGTTCGAAAGCCGCTGCCGCACAAGGGGAAGATATCGGCGTAAATCCCCCCCTGGCGAAGTCGAATGTCGTCCTGATAGCGATTGCCGCCGAAGCTGAAGTTGTGCGACAGGTTGATCGCGTTGAAATCGATATGCGCACCAAGCATCGAGTTGAAGCTTATCGCCGCTCCAATGCCTGCACCCTGTGTACCACCTTGCAAAAATATCTCCTGCGCCTGAGTGCTGCCAACGAAGATCTCGCCCATTGCTACCCACAAATAGATTGTCTTTTTCACGGGCCTCTCCCCAGACGTGTGCCAGGCCGAGGGCGTATCGACTTAAGCGGTTGGGTCCGTCCCCGCAACGCACTCGACGTTTCACTCGCGCAACGTTCCCCTGTTGTTTTCGCTATTTATCGGATCGCAAATAACCCTACGGGGTGCGGCATAGCCACTGCAGTCTGTCGCGCCCTTACTCGATCCAATCCCTGATTGCGCCGTGTTCCACCGCCTTCGTGCGATGGCCGACATTGCTTCGTAGATGCTCGTACCGGTCGCGTTGGGATAACTGCAAGGAGCGCACCATCGGGCGCAAATCCAGTGGTGGCGGGCGGTTTCCATCGCGGTCGCGGATCGTGAGCGCGCCAGACGGGCTGGATGTATCAGATTTGATGCGTGGAATCCCGCGGTCAGTTCTCGCACGGGGCTAAGCGGTCCATAAATCGGATGAACACGTGTGGATCGCCACGTATGCGGGAATACTCTTGTATCGAGCCGGTGCAAGTTGCGGTGCTGTGGGCGGGGCGCCGCGTTTGCGGTAGAGGGGATTGGATCTCGGAGAGGTCGCGCCTAGCTGGCTGCCTGAATGGTATAGAGATGGACCTCCGACGGTGAAAACAAACGAATCGGCAAATCGCTCATGCCGATGCCTCGACTGGTCACCAACCGTCCACCCTCCGCCAATTCAAAATAGCCGCTGGCAAAGCGCCGTTCGCCCGAGCCCGAAGGCAGCACGATGGCACGACCATTTGGCCGAGCAATCTGTCCGCCATGCGTGTGCCCGCGGAACGCCAAATCAAATGGATACGCCTGCACGTGCCGCAAGCCTAGCGGTGAGTGCATCAGCAGCAGTCTGCGCGGACCGGTGCCATTGAAGGTGCGTCCAGCGTCGGTTGCCTTACACCGGGCTCATCTAGCCCGCAAACATGCAGTTCATCATACGGCGGTGCAAGACGTACGGACTCATTGACAAGCATTTGCACGCCCGCTGCTTCCAGCCGCGCCCGGATGAACGTGTCATCTACCCAGAGGTCGTGATTGCCGAACACGCCGAATTTGCCCACGGGCGCCGGCAGTTCCTGCAAGCGTGCAGCTAAGCCACTGATGTGGCGGTGATGCAGTGAAACAAAATCGCCTCCTAGCAGGAGCACGTGTGGTGCGAAGTCTGCAATCGCCCGCTGCATGGCATCCAGCAAGCGCGGATCGGTCAACGGCCCCGCATGGAAGTCTGAAGCGAAGGCCACTTTGAGCGGCTCCGCGAGCGGCGCACTCAAGGGTAAAGTCACATCACGGCGATCAACGTGCAGCTGTCCTTGAAGACGGAGTGCGTGCGCGACGTGCGCTGCCCAGCCATTGGCGTGGAAGAGCCCTTCGGCCGTTTCGCCGGCGCGCCGCCACCAGCTGTAATAGCGCCCTCTGCCCATGCGTGCTAATCCGGCGGTATCGCCGTATTGCACGCCGCCGCTATCGACGCCCGATAGCCCGCCGGCAAATTCACCGGCAAGGCATCGGGCGCAAACAGCCCAAGGCGCTTGTGCTCATGACTGACGGTCGGCTCAAACGGGCTGAGCAGCGCGCACGCATACGTGGCAACGAACACATGCTTGCTCGGCACGACTTCAAACAGGTACGTGTCGACCAGCGCGCCCACCTCAACGTGCAAGTTCAGCTCTTCGGCAATCTCGCGTACGAGGCATTCGGTGGAGGACTCGCCGAGTTCGATTCGGCCGCCGGGCAGTTCCCACTCTTCCCGTTCATTGAGCAGCAGGACGACCTCGCCCGCGGGCGCGCGCAGGACGCCTTTGATGGAGACGGGGTAGGCGGACATGGCGCTCACTTGCCGATGCAAAACCGGCTAAAAATCACCCCCAGCAAATCATCGCTGGAGAACGCCCCCGTAATGCTGTTCAACGCCTCCTGCGCAAGCCGCAGTTCCTCGGCAAACAGATCCAGCGATTGCGCTTGCTGTGCCGCGTGCTCCGCCGCCGTGGCGAGATGTTCGCGGGCCGTGCGCAGCGCCGCGAGATGGCGCTCGCGGGCGAGGTAAAGCCCCTCGCCGCCGCCCTGCCAGCCGGCAATCTCCAGCAACGCCGCGCGCAGCAGTTCGACGCCCAGGCCATCGCGCGCCGAGAGCCACACCTCGGGCGGTTCGGCATCCACGCGGCACGGTATAGCTACGCCCGAGAGGTCGATCTTGTTGATGACGCGCAGGGTCGGTACGCCGGCAGGCACGTGTTCGGCAATGCGGGCGTCGATTGCGGTGTCTTCGGGCGAGAGGCCCTTGGCGCGATAGTCCGTCGCGTCCAGCAGATGCAACACGACATCGGCGCGGGCGATGGCGGCCCAGGTGCGCTCGATACCGATGCGCTCGACTTCGTCTTCCGTATCGCGCAGGCCCGCCGTGTCGACGATGTTCAGCGGGATACCCTCAATCTGGATGGTCTGCTGCACCTTGTCGCGTGTGGTGCCAGCGATGGGCGTGACGATGGCAAGTTCCGCTCCGGCCAGCGCATTAAGCAGCGACGATTTGCCGACGTTCGGCTGCCCCGCCAGCACCACGTGCAGGCCTTCGCGCAGCAGCGCACCTTGGCGCGCCTGCGCCAGCACGCCATCGACGGCCGTGCGAATGTTGGCGAGCTGACCGCGCGCGTCGGAGGCTTCCAGGAAGTCGATCTCCTCCTCTGGAAAGTCCAGCGTCGCTTCCACCAGCATGCGCAGATGGATCACCCGCTCGACCAGCGCATGCACCGTTTGCGAAAACGCGCCATCGAGCGAACGCGCCGCCGAACGTGCGGCGGCTTCGGTGCTGGCTTCAATCAGATCGGCGACGGCCTCGGCTTGCGCCAGATCCATCTTGTCGTTGAGGAAGGCGCGGCGCGTGAACTCGCCGGGCTCGGCCACGCGCAGGCCGATCTCGCGGCCGGCGGTCAGGCAGCGCTGCAGCAGCAGTTGCATCACGACAGGGCCGCCGTGGCCCTGCAGCTCGAGCACGTCTTCGCCTGTGTACGAATGCGGCGCGGGAAACCACAGCGCGATGCCGCGGTCGATGGCGTTGCCGTCGGCATCGAGGAATGGCAGATAGGTTGCCTGGCGGGGCGTCAGCAGGCGTCCGCACACGGCGTGCATGACAGCGCGCACGTCGGGCCCTGACACACGTACCACGCCGATGCCGCCCCGCCCGGGCGCGGTGGCAATCGCCGCGATCGGGATCGTGAGGATGGGCGCGTGCGGCGCGGCCGACGCATTCGGCAAGGTGGTGGGATGGTCAGCAGCGGTCATGGGCGGTATTGTGCGGCAGCCGCGCCGTTGCGCGCCAGTTTCCAACCAAGGAGATTCGGATGATCGATCACACCGGCGTCGTCGTCAGCGACTTCGAAGCCAGCAAGCGGTTCTACGAACGGGCGCTCGGCGCCATTGGCCTGGGCAAGCTGCGGGAGTTTCCGGCGGCTGTCACGGGCCACACCGATGTGGCGGGCTTTGGCCCATCGGGCAAGGCGGAATTCTGGATTTCAGCGGCGACGGCCGGGCAGGGGTCGAACAAGCCGCCGGTGCATGTGGCCTTCCGCGTCGACACGCGTGCCGATGTGGACACGTTCTACGCCGCGGCCCTGGCTGCAGGCGGCACCGACAATGGCGCGCCCGGCGTGCGCGCACACTATCATCCGAACTACTACGGCGCCTTCGTGCGCGACCCGGATGGCCACAACATCGAGGCCGTCTGCCACGCACCCGGTTGAAGCGGTTGACGCGTTTCGGGCGGGCGCAAAAAAGGGCACCCGGAAGTGCCCTCTTTGCTGAAGCGAATTCGCCTTACTTGGCGGGTGCTGCCTTGTTGTTGGTGCCCAGCATGCGGTTGATCGACCACTGCTGCGCGATCGACAGGCAGTTGTTCACCACCCAGTACAGCACCAGGCCGGCCGGGAAGAAGAAGAACATCACCGAGAACGCGATCGGCATGAACATCATCACCTTGGCCTGCACCGGGTCCGGCGGGGTCGGGTTCAGCTTGGTCTGCACGAACATCGACACGGCCATCAGCACCGGCAGGATGTAGAACGGGTCGGGCGTGGACAGATCGTGCACCCAGCCGATCCAGGGCGCACCGCGCATTTCGACCGACGACAGCAGCGCCCAGTACAACGCCATGAACACCGGAATCTGGATCACGATCGGCAGGCAGCCGCCGAGCGGATTGACCTTCTCGGTGCGGTACAGCGTCATCATTTCCTGGTTCATCTTCTGCGGATCGCCCTTGTGGCGCTCGCGGATGGCCGTCATGCGCGGCTGCAGGTCTTTCATCTTGGCCATCGACCGGTAGCTCGTGGCCGACAGCGGGAAAAACACCAGCTTGATCAGCACCGTGAGCGCGACGATCGACCAGCCCCAGTTGCCCAGCAGCGCGTGGATCTTCTCGAGCAGCCAGAACAGCGGCTTGGCGACGATGGTCAGCCAGCCATAGTCCTTCACGAGGTCCAGGCCCGGGGTGATGGCCTCGAGCATGCGCGCTTGCTGCGGGCCGGCAAACAGGCGCGCCGTGGTCGACACACTGGCGCCCGGCGCGACGGTGCCCAGCGGCTCCTGGATGCCGATGCGGTAGAAGTTGGTGTCGACGCGGTTGACGTAGTACTCGCGCTTGACGTTGTCGGCGGGAATCCAGGCCGATGCAAAGTAATGCTGCACCATCGCCACCCAGCCGCTATTGGTCGGGGCCGGCACCTGTGCCTTGCCCTTGTCGATGTCGGCGAAAGTGATCTTGTGGAACTTGTCGCCGTCGGTGTACACGGCCGGGCCGGTGAACGTGCTGTAGAAGCGCGATTGCTCCACAGCGCCGCCGTCGCGGGCCAGTTCCAGGTACAGCGTCGGGTTGATCGGCGCGGTGCCGTCGTTGGTCACGTCGAAGCGCGAGTCGATCACGTAGCTGCCGCGCTTGAAGACGTACGTCTTGGCCAGCTTGGCGCCGCCCTTGTCGGCCGTCAGCGTGATGGAGACATCGTTGCCGGTACCCAGGTCACGCGGGCCGGGCGATGCAGCGAACACCGTCGTGTGGTTCGGGAAGTCGCCGCCGATGAGGCCCGAGCGTGCCAGATAGGTACGCTCGACGCTGCGGTCGAACAGCACCATCGGGTTGCCGTCGTGGTCCTTCTGGTCGAGCAGTTCGAGCTTGGTGACGATGGCGCCGTCGGTGTCGATGGTGGCGCGCAGCAGGTCGGTCGAGATGACGATCTTTTCCGAAGCCGGGGCCTGCGAAGCGGCACCCGTGGCCGGGGCGGCTTGCGACCCGGCGGCTGCCGCTGTAGAGGCGTTGCTTGGCACGTCGCCTGCGGGCGTGCTGCCCGGCGCGGCGGCCGTGGTCGTGGCCGTTTGCGGCGTGGGGAAGAACATCGACTGGTGGCCATTCGCGCGTTGCCAGTTGTCGAACAGCAGGACAACCGCCAGCGAGAAGATCACCCAGAGAATGGTGCGTTTGATATCCATGTCGGATTACGGTCTGGGAAGGTGAAGCCAGCGCCGAAAAACGGCTGCGCAGCCCGATCTTGAACCTGCGATGCTCACCGTACCCTTGTACGGTTGCGCTTCTCGGTCCAACCTCGGGCTGCTCGCTACGTTTTCCGGCACTGCCTGGATCGACGGCCGCGCAGGCTGGGAGTCAGCTGCGGTCGCGTCGGTCGATGCGGGATCGGTGGAGCGGGGCACAGCGTCGCCAGCAGCGGGCGGCACAGGATCATACCCGCCTTGTGCGAACGGATGGCAGCGGCATAGACGTTTTGCCGCAAGATAACTGCCGTAACCGGGCCCGTGAGTGAGCACGGCATCGCGCGCGTAGTCGGAGCAGGTCGGGAGGAAACGGCATTGCGCCCCTACAAACGGGCTGAACGCCACTTTGTAGATGCGCAGCAGAAACAGCAGCACGCGCGTCATGGCGTGCTCCCAGCGGTGGGCTGGGGAGGTGTTGCGGCAGGCGGCGCCGACAGTGGCCGCGTGGCAACCTCGAAAAGCTGCGCCAGCTCTTCGCGGCAGATGCGCTTGAAGGCGGCCACGGTGGGCACATCCTGGCGCGGAAACTTAGCCTGCAGGCGGATCAGCACGTCGCGCCCGCCCAGCAACGGCTGCCGCAGGCGGAACAACTCGCGGCACTGGCGCTTGATGAGGTTGCGCTCGACGGCGCGCTTGGCGAATTTCTTGCCGATCACCACGCCCAGGCGCGCCGGGCGATCGCCGTTGGCGCGCACATACAGCACGAAGTGACGACTACGCCGGACCGGCCGCAAAGCAAAAACGGATGAAAACTCATCCGTTTTTGTCAGCCTCGCGGCCTTGGGGTAGGCGTGCAGGCCCATCGCCAGCGTGCCGCAAAGCCACGGACAACGGCCATGAGCCGCCGCCCTCGGCGCGGCCGTCTTTAGATGGCCAGGCGCTTACGGCCCTTGGCGCGGCGTGCGTTCAGCACGGCACGGCCACCACGGGTCTTCATGCGGACACGGAAACCGTGGGTGCGCTTGCGACGGGTAACGGAAGGTTGATAGGTACGCTTCATGATGCACTCTCTTGTTAATGGGTGGTGCGGACATCGCCGCACGCGCCGGGCCTAGGGCTGCCCCTGCGGCCTGGTGTCGATTCAGTCAGAGAAATCGCCCACGCAGACCGCCGTGCGCTGTGTTGTTCAGGTCTAGGGTGTCACCGGAACATCGGGCACCGAGGGCATCGGGCCTAAGCCGGATCAGTCGCGACGAAGTGTTTCTCGCCCCGCATCTGACACGAACAAGCGTGCGCTCCCCTGCTGCGCATCGCAGAACCCGGCATTTAAACGGCATTTTCCACTTCTGTCAAGCCTGACTGACTGGGGATAACGTGCGCCCCGCGACCGAAATCCACCCGGCGACGAGTTGTCCCCAGCGCCTTGTGCGGCTTGGGGTCCTCTGCGCAAAGGCTTGCCGGGATTGGGTTTGCGGGAGGTCAATAAAATCGGTTGTCCACCGCTACTCACAGCGGGTCCACAGGTTATCCACAGACTTATCCTTTGTGGATAACTTTCGGCCAGGGGTACAATCCCGTTCCAATAACGAAAGCCACCCGGTTTCTGGCCACAGCCAGGAGCCCGGCGGCCGGCCCTCCCGGGGACGTCATCAGACGCGTGTGGCGCCGGTCAAACACCTAACGATAACGATGCAGGATTTCTGGCATGCGGCGTCCGCTCAACTCGAGAGTGAGCTGACGCCGCAACAATTCAAGACGTGGATCAAGCCGCTGACGCCGCTGTCGTTTGACGAGCAGGCGTGCACGCTGCGGATTGCCGCGCCCAACCGTTTCAAGCTCGACTGGGTCAAGAGCCAGTTCTCGGGCCGCATCCAGTCGCTCGCGTGCGACTACTGGGAGGCAACGGTCGACGTGCAGTTCGTGCTCGACCCGAGCGCCGGCCAGCGCCAGGCGGCGCTTCAGCCGGCGCTCGCGCCAGTGCCGATGCAACCCCTTGGGGCGCAAGCAGGTCAACCGCGGCAGGCCATGCCGGCCGGCAACGGTGTCTCGCATGACGCCGCAACGTTGCGCCCCGCGCCGTCTGTGTATCGCGAAACCGCGCTCGCAACGGCGAGCCATGCCGCCGCCGATATCGATGTGCCCGTGATGGACGCCGCCGAGGTCAGCGCCCGGTCGTACCGCATGCCGCCGCAGGCGCCTGCCGTGGTCGCGACCCTGGCTGCGCCGCCGCAGGCGCACGTGGACGATTCCGTGCATGAGCGCTCGCGGCTGAACCAGATCCTGACGTTCGACAACTTCGTCACCGGTAAGGCGAACCAGTTGGCGCGCGCCGCGGCTATCCAGGTCGCCAACAACCCCGGCAAGTCGTACAACCCGCTGTACTTGTACGGCGGCGTGGGCCTGGGCAAGACGCACTTGATCCATGCCATCGGCAACTTCATGCTGATGGAGAACCCGCGCGCGCGCATCCGCTACATCCATGCGGAGCAGTACGTGTCGGATGTGGTGAAGGCGTACCAGCGCAAGGCGTTTGATGATTTCAAACGCTACTACCACTCGCTCGATCTGCTGCTGATCGATGACATCCAGTTCTTCTCGGGCAAGAACCGCACGCAGGAAGAATTCTTCTACGCGTTCGAGGCGCTGATCGCCAATCGCGCGCAGGTCATCATCACCAGCGATACGTATCCGAAAGAGATCACGGGCATCGACGACCGCCTGATCTCGCGCTTCGACTCCGGCCTGACCGTGGCCATTGAGCCGCCCGAGCTGGAGATGCGCGTTGCGATTCTGATGAAGAAGGCGCAGGCAGAGAACGTGACCGTGCCGGAAGAGGTGGCCTTCTTCGTGGCCAAGCACCTGCGCTCGAACGTGCGTGAGCTGGAAGGCGCGCTGCGCAAGATCCTGGCGTACTCCAACTTCCACGGCAAAGAGATCACGATCGAGGTCACGCGGGAGGCGCTCAAAGACCTGCTGACGGTGCAGAACCGCCAAATTTCGGTGGAAAACATCCAGAAGACCTGCGCGGATTTCTACAACATCAAGGTCGCGGATATGTACTCCAAGAAGAGGCCGGCCAACATCGCGCGCCCGCGTCAGATCGCCATGTATCTGGCCAAGGAACTCACGCAGAAGAGCCTGCCCGAGATTGGTGAGCTCTTCGGCGGACGCGACCACACCACGGTGCTGCACGCCGTGCGCAAGATCGCCGACGAGCGCACCAAAGACGCCCAGCTCAACCACGAGTTGCACGTGCTGGAGCAAACGCTCAAGGGCTGACCGCGCGATGGTCAGCAGAGCGCATGGCAACGCCATTCGCCCTGAATCAAGCCTCGACAGACGCCCGCTCGAATGCGGGCGTCTTTTCATGCACAATAGACATATTTGCCGCGCGCGTGACGCTATCCAGCGCCCCCTTATTTGCGGTATAATTTGTGATTAACCCCTTGATTTACAACAACTTTGGGTTAATCGCGAATGCTCCTGCAGGCACCTGGCCATGTGGCCGAGGCTGGGGCGCGCGCGGTGTCACCTCTCAAGCCAAGGATCGCCTTCATGCAATTGGTCAAAACCTCGCGAGACAACCTGCTGCGTCCGCTGCAAATCGTGAGCGGCATCGTGGAACGCCGACACACGCTGCCGATCCTGGCCAATCTGCTGATCACCAAGCAAGGTGAACGGGTTTCCTTCCTGTCCACCGACATCGAAATCCAGATCACCACGCACGCCGATTGCGGCGCCGGCGCGGGCGACGTTGCCACCACCGTGGCCGCCCGCAAGCTGGTCGACATCCTGCGTGCCATGCCTGACGGCGAAGTCGCCCTCACGCTCAACGACAAGCGCATGACGGTGCAGTCCGGCAAGAGCCGCTTTGCGCTGCAGACGCTGGCCGCCGAAGAATTCCCGACCGTTGCAGAGGCAACCGATTTCGGTGCCCGCATCACGCTGCCGCAGAAGACGCTCAAGCACTTGCTGGCGATGGTGCACTTCGCGATGGCCCAGCAAGACATCCGCTACTACCTCAACGGCATGCTGCTGGTGGTGGACGGCAAGCAAGTCATGGCCGTCGCCACCGACGGCCACCGCCTGGCCTACTGCGGCGTGGAAACCGGCGAGCAACCGGCAGGAGCCGGCGGCCGCCAGGAAGTGATCATCCCGCGCAAGACCATCCTCGAACTGCAACGCCTGCTGGAAGACGTGGACGATCCCGTCTCGGTGCAACTGGCATCGAACCAGGTCAAGTTCACTTTCGGCAATATCGAGCTGATCTCCAAGCTGGTCGAAGGCAAGTTCCCGGATTTCCAGCGCGTGATCCCGAAGGGTTACCGCAACAGCTTCACGATCGACCGTGCCTTCCTGCAGCAGGCGCTGCAACGCACGGCCATCCTGACCACCGACAAGTTCAAGGGCGTGCGCTGCATGCTCGACACCAACGTCCTGAAGATCAGCTCCACCAACGCTGACCAGGAAGAAGCGCAGGAAGAACTCGAAATCGACTACCAGGGCGATGCGCTGGATATCGGTTTCAACGTCACCTACCTGCTGGACGTGCTGGCCAACCTCAAGGCCGAAAAAGTGCAGGTGAGCCTGGGCGACTCCAACTCGAGCGCACTCATCACCCTGCCCGACGACGACACCTTCAAGTACGTCGTCATGCCGATGCGCATTTGACGCACCGCTGCACCCAGAGCAAGACGAGGGGCTGGATCGTGACGATCCGCCCCTTCGCCGTTTTTAAGCAACCCCGCTGTGTGCGTTGAGATAACCATTTCCGCGCCCATGGCAGCGAGCAGAACGACATGACCGAAGAGCAGAAACCGCAATCCACCCCCGCCGAGGCCAACAGCTATGACGCCGCCTCGATCCAGATCCTGGAAGGCCTGGAGGCGGTACGCAAGCGGCCGGGCATGTACATCGGCGACACCTCGGATGGCACCGGCCTGCACCACCTCGTGTTCGAGGTGCTGGACAATTCCATCGACGAAGCACTGGCCGGGCATTGCACCGAGATCCAGGTCACCATCCACACGGACAACTCCATCTCCGTGATCGACAACGGCCGTGGCATCCCGACCGGCATCAAGTTTGACGACAAACACGAGCCCAAGCGCAGCGCGACCGAGATCGCCATGACCGAGCTGCACGCCGGTGGCAAGTTCAACCAGAACAGCTACAAGGTGTCGGGCGGCCTGCACGGCGTGGGCGTGTCGTGCGTGAACGGTCTGTCGAAGTGGATGAAGGTGACGGTGCGCCAGGGTGGCAAGGTGCATTACATCGAGTTTGCACAGGGCGTTCCGCAAAACCGCCTGATCGAAACGGTGCAAGGGCCGGACGGTCAGATGGTGGAGGTCTCGCCGCTGCGCGTGTTGGGCACCACCGACAAGCGCGGCACCGAAGTGCACTTCCTGGCCGACGAAGAGATCTTCACCAACGTCGAATACCACTACGAGATCCTCTCCAAGCGCATTCGCGAGCTTTCGTTCCTGAACAACGGCGTGCACATCCGGCTGACCGATCAGCGCACCGGCAAGGAAGAAGACTTCGCCTTCTCGGGCGGCGTGAAGGGCTTCGTTGAGTACATCAACAAGAACAAGACCGTGCTGCACCCCACCATCTTCTTTGCCGCAGGCGAGAAAGACGGCGTGGCCGTGGAAGTGTCAATGCAGTGGAACGACGCCTACAACGAACAGGTGCTCTGCTTCACCAACAACATCCCGCAGCGTGACGGCGGCACCCACCTCACGGGCCTGCGCGCCGCCATGACGCGCGTCATCAACAAGTACATCGCCGACAACGAGATCGCCAAGAAAGCCAAGGTCGACACCTCGGGCGACGACATGCGCGAAGGCCTGACCTGCGTGCTGTCCGTCAAGGTGCCCGAGCCCAAGTTCAGCTCGCAGACCAAGGACAAGCTCGTCTCGTCGGAAGTGCGCCTGCCGGTGGAAGAAGTCGTCGCCAAGGCGCTGAGCGACTTCCTGCTGGAAACGCCCGTCGACGCCAAGATCATCTGCGGCAAGATCGTTGAAGCTGCCCGCGCGCGTGAAGCCGCCCGCAAGGCCCGCGAAATGACGCGCCGCAAAGGCGTGCTCGACGGCATGGGCCTGCCCGGCAAGCTGGCCGACTGCCAGGAGAAAGACCCCGCGCTGTCTGAACTCTTCATCGTCGAGGGTGACTCCGCAGGCGGATCGGCCAAGCAGGGCCGCGACCGCAAGTTCCAGGCAATCCTGCCGCTCAAGGGCAAGATCCTGAACGTCGAGCGCGCGCGCTTTGACAAGATGCTCTCCAGCCAGGAAGTGCTCACGCTCATCACCGCCATGGGCACCGGCATTGGCAAAGACGACTACAACCTCGACAAGCTGCGCTACCACCGCATCATCATCATGACCGATGCTGACGTGGACGGCTCGCACATCCGCACGCTGCTGCTCACGTTCTTCTACCGCCAGATGCCCGAGATCATCGAGCGCGGCCACGTGTACATCGCCCAGCCGCCGCTCTACAAGATCAAGCACGGCAAGGAAGAGCGCTACATCAAAGACGATGTCGAGATGGCCGCCTACCTCGTGCGCCAGGCGCTGGACACCGCCGTGCTCGTGCGCCCCGACGGCACCGAGATTGCCGGCGACGCCCTGGCCGAACTCGCACGCCAGTACCAGCTCAGCCGCGGCGTGATCGAGCGCCTGTCTCGCGTGATTGACGCCGACGCCCTGCGCGCCATTGCCGAAGGCGTGTCGCTGGACTTGTCCAACGAAGCCGCAGCCGAAGCCAGCGCCCGCACGCTCAAGGCCCGCCTGCTGGAAATGCAAGGCAACGCCAGCAGCGCCAACGGCGGCGCCACCGCAGACGCCTTCATGCAGTACGACGAGAAGACCGAGAAGTACCGCATCATGGTCGTCCGCCGCCAGCACGGCAACCAGCGCCTCAGCCACATCGACGCCGACTTTGTGGCCGGCGCCGACTACACCGCGCTCTCAAGCACCGCCGCCACCTTCCAGGGCCTGATTGGCGACGGCGCCAAGGTGCGCCGCGGCACCGGCGACAAGGTGCGCGAGCAGAACGTTGCCGACTTCCACGCCGCCATGACCTGGCTGCTGAGCGAGGCCGAGCGCGGCGTGAGCCGCCAGCGCTACAAGGGCCTGGGCGAAATGAACCCCGAGCAGCTGTGGGAAACCACCATGGACGTCACCCAGCGCCGCCTGCTGCGCGTGCAGATTGAAGACGCCATTGCCGCGGACCAGATCTTCACCACGCTGATGGGCGACGACGTGGAACCGCGCCGGAACTTCATTGAGAGCAATGCGTTGGTGGCGCGGAATATTGATGTTTGAGGGGTGTAGCCGCGCATAGATACAAAACGCCGGGGGTTACTTCCCGGCGTTTTGCTTTGCACAGCACCAACGAGGCGTTTCCGGCTGGAGTTGAAGCGGGTAGTCGAAGTAACTGCTTTCGCTGTTCATGCAGCGAAAATCTGGATGTGGGGATCTCTCTTGCTGCGATGGAAGCAAGAGCGAGCCGGAGTGCTAACCGTGCTGGCATGCATTGGTTACTACTAACACTAGTGGGTATGCGACATGTCGGGTACATTCCGCGGGTGTAGGCGATAACACGTAACTTTTATACTGTCTTAGGAAATAGTCGAACAATGGCAACCGGAAAGCGGGCTCGCTCCCAACTAAAGCCACTTGTAGCAGCCTCGCCTCAAAGCGAGGTCGAAGCGTATCACTTCATCCGAGAAAACCTGAAAGAGGTGGGCTGGGTCGTCAAAAATCCTTCACGCTATAGCGAAGGACAGGTATGGACGCAGAACCAATGTTTTGAACATCCTGTTTTAAAGTCTGCACTCAAATTAATGCGTCCCGAGAATATCGTAAAACTCTCGGAAACCAAGGTATGGGTGATTGAAGCTAAGAGTCGGAAAGCCGCTTTGGGACAAGCGCTCAAAGAGGCGGAGAACGACTATGCTGCACCTATTAACAAAGGTCGAGGCATTAAAGCTGTACTCATAAGCGGTGTGGCTGGAAACGACGAGTCTGGCTACGAAGTGCGCACCAAGATGCTCGTGCGCGGTCGTTACGAGAGCGTTACGATTAACGGTGTAGAGGCTACAGGCCTACTTGATCCGCGTACCGTTGAAACGCTACTTATTTCGGGTAGTCCGGATATTGCTGACTATCAGGTTAACGAAGAACTGTTTCTTCGAGCCGCAGAGCAAATCAACGCGACACTCCACAACGGTGGGATCAATAAGAATGATCGGTCCCGAGTTATGGCAGCGCTGCTGTTAGCCCTGGTGGAGACCGCATCGCTTGATCTTGAGGGCGATTTGCCGGTTCTTATTGGTGACATCAACAATCGTACGGATTCCGCGCTTCGTCGTCACGGGAAGCGGGAATTTCACCCGTTTGTAAAAATTGAACCACCAACAAATCCGGATAGTCACGTCAAATATAAGGCAGCAATAGTTAGAACAATTCAGCAACTGCTTGACCTAAACATCAAGTCCGCTATGAATTCTGGGACCGATGTCCTGGGTAAGTTCTACGAGGTCTTCTTGCGCTACGGTAATGGTGCCAAGGAAATAGGCATTGTTTTGACGCCCAGGCACATTACTCGGTTCGCCGTCGATGCAGTTGGCGTTTCTCCAAGTGATCTGGTTTTTGATCCGGCCTGTGGGACAGGAGGCTTCTTGGTAGCGGCGTTCGATCATGTTCGAGCAAAAACCAAGGGGGCGCCGCTTGAGAGATTCAAGAGATTTGGCTTGTTTGGTATCGAACAGGAATCATCGGTTGCCGCGTTGGCTATCGTCAACATGATCTTTCGCGGCGATGGAAAGAACAACATAGTAGAGGCAGACTGTTTTAATCGATTTCTTACTCGATCCACAAATGACGGTCACGCAACAGCGCAGTATGTGAAAGCGAAACCCAAATTGGGTGAGGAGCCGATTACGCGTGTTTTTATGAATCCACCATTCGCCTTAAAGAAGTCGGACGAGCATGAATGGCGGTTTGTGGAAACTGCACTGAAATCGATGGCGGATGGAGCTCTCTTGCTGGCCATCGTTCCTATGTCTGTCGTCTCGGAGGGCGGCAGCGCTGGAGCGTGGAGACGCCCGCTCCTTGAGCATCATTCCGTAGTTGCCGTTGTTAGTCTGCCAGAGGAATTGTTCTACCCCGTGGCTGTACAAGCGGTGGCGATCATTCTCCGAAAAGGTGTGCCGCACAGGGCTGAGCAGCCGGTACTTTGGGCGCGGGTCGTCAATGATGGTTATCGGAAGTCCAAAGGTAAGCGCTTGCCAGTGCCAGGCGTGAACGATCTGGACGCCCTCAAACCAAAGCTTCGGGCATTTATTGCAGATCCCGATGAGCCTATCGAAGGGGAGCCGGCACGCATAAAGATCTCCCCCCTTGATCTAAGCGACCCTATCCTGGAGCTTGCGCCTGAAGCCTATCTTGACAGTCAGGTCCCCACTTCCAAGGAGTTGCAATCCCGATTGGATGTGCAGGTCAGGGAAAATATCGCTGCACTCGTATCTCTTGATCTCAAGAGCACGTCGGTGGGCTCCGGAGGTATCGTGGATGCGGCGGTGGGACTTTCTCCGATCTCCGAGGAATTTCCAAAGCGCTATTCAAAATTCGGTGAGTATTCTTTAAATTCCTTGTTTGAACTCGAGGCGGGCGACTACCACAATTTAAATTCGCTGGAAGGGGGGTATTCCCGTGGCCTCGTGCGCGGATGGGAACAATGGAATTGCCGGTTTCTACGAAATTCCTAGGCGTATGGCGTATGCAAACGCAATTACGATTGCGTTCAACGGGAGTCCATTGACCACCAAACTGCACCCCTATGAATTTGGGGCAAAAGATGATGTGGCAGTAGCCGTGGCTCGGGAGCAGGGCGGCGCGCCACTTCCTGTTGAGGCCCTTATTTTTATTCAGGCCCAGTTGAATTCTGAGCGTTGGCGATTTTCCTACTATCGCAAGTGCTTTCGCGCGAAGTTGGGGCGTACGCTCGTAGAGCTCCCCGAGAAACGGCCAGGAGTTCCCGATATCCAGTTCATGGTCGCAGCAGTTCGTGCACAACCATACTGGTGGTTCCTCGCGCCAAGACTTAAGAACTGGGTAACGCGGGCTCCACGCCACCACTCACCTGACATGGCACTTGAGAACGGCGACGGTGGGTCTGTCCGGAAGACCGTAAAGCGTGCGATCTGAGGAAAGATGTCACCGGTAGATGTCACTGAGCGCGGAGCGCGTTGTCGCACCAACGAGTGAATGGCCATGCGCACATCGCAACACTAGTCTTCGGCGGCGCGTCGTTTGGCCTGGTTGCCTACAATCGATTGCATAAACACGAACAAAGCCGCCCAAGGAGCGGCTTTGGTTCCTAACAACTATCGATCAACTTACTCCGTAGCAACCTCCACCTTCTTCCGCGCCCCCCGACTAAACCGTACCGACAACGCCGCCCGAGCCGTATCCAACGCCTCCCCTTTGCCAGCCACCTTGAGATACGCATACCCCTCCAGCGAGGCCGTCATCAAGTCGCTACCCAGTGCCATCTGCGAGTCGTGCATCTTTTCAAGTAGCTTCTCCACTCGAACGACGCGAGGGCGCAGTGCATCAAACGCCGCCAAGTCACGCTTCACTTCCGCCAGGCTGTAGTTCACCGAAAGCACGCCGGGGTTGTTGCCCAGCACTTCAACGGCCTTACGGCAAAACGCTTCCGATTTGTCGCCCATCTTCGTGATGGTCATGCGCTGCTCGATCGACAGATCGATCAGGCCCGCGAGCTTCAAAATCAGGTTCTGTGACATTGCATTCCTTCTCTACGTATTAACAAGGTCGCGTCAATTGGCACGACCGGGCGAGATTGGTTTGCTACGGGGCCGATATCAAGGCAAGTCACCACTTTTGACAGAACCCAGGGCGGCGGCGTCCCTGCGCAGAGGTTCGAGGTCGGAGCGCAGGTCTCAAATCGCCGAGCACGCATGTCTCTTGCTCGAGGGCGGGGCCTTCGGATTCGATCTCGAACCGTTGCAGGCGGATCGCGAGCCCCAAACACTCGTATTCCGCTGTCGAAGCTCGAAATTTTCGAGCTTCGACAGCGGGCTTTGAACCCCCGACGGTGGCGCGCCAGTCCGAACGCGTCGGCGTCGGGGCTTTGATGGCCAAGCACGGCTCTCGGAGCTCCGATGTATCGAATGTTTTTGAGCCGAGTTCGTGCCTCTGAGGGCCGTGGGTGGCGGTGTGATGGCCGAGCTCCGTTCCCAGGTTGCCGAAATCGAATGTTTGACATCGACGCACGCATCTAAAACTGCGTCGCTCGGCGCGCTGAAGGAAGGCGACGCGGCGCAACAGCCCAAGCTTGCTTCGCGCAGGCTCGATCCCAGCACGCATTGAGCCGAAATGCGCGGTGCGCTCTCGGCCCTTGGGGCGAGGGGCCCCGGGGCAGAGAATCGGAACTTGGAAGGTGCCCCCATCGCTATAATTGGCCCGCTGTCGCACCAACGGCAGCCGGGTCTGGCGATCCGACCGCGCAACACTCAAAGAAGACGGACAGCTGCTGATGCGGTTGCGTCCGTACACGCTCGCGCTAGCTTTATGGCAGGCCGGGTGGGGAGACCTTCGGGTCTGCCGGTTTTCTTTGGGGACCGGTTCGCCAGCCCCGCCGTCGGGCCTGCCACCCTCGTCTGGCGACGGAGTGGTGAGCCTCCTGCAACCCCAAAGAGGCCATCATGCCAAGCAACCAAAGCGGGCACCGCCCCGCGTCTTACCCATCTCCACCCGAACCACCCACCCACGCGCCCACGTCATCCGACACAGGTACGCTCACCAAAAACCGCACCTACCTGAACGGCGCCATCGCAGCGCAGGCGTATCTCAAGCGCACGCGCTCCGCCATGCGCTCACACGGCCAATGCCGCCCGGGCATGCTGCGCGAGCAGCTTCAACATCTGTCCGCGCACGCATTCCCCCCGGCATTTATCAAAGGCTTTGTGGATGCGATTGATGCGTACGTTTCGATGTCGCTTGGGGGCCGCGATGTTGATCCGCAGGCGTGGGATGTATTGGCCGCCATAGAGCGGCGGGGCTACAGCCAATAACAACAGATTGACGCATTCCCGTGACGGGCGGGAATGCCAAGGTTTTATAGATCACGCCCGACACTTCCCGCGCCCGCCGTCACAGCGGCGCTATTGGCGTTCCAACCTCTCTCTCATTCTTCAAGCACAGTTTCCCGAAACCGGTCGAAGATCATCCGGTTCTTGTATTCGGGGTCCCGGTGCCCCCGCTGGGGGCAAATCGGTTCAATGACGTTGCGCACTGCCTCGTCATGGCAATGTGCCACCGCCATGTCGTTGATCGGCAAATTCCGTGCGTGAACACGTACTTCAAGAATCAACAACACCCATTCCGCATCGCTGGACACCTAGGCCATCTAACTGGCAAGGCGGGTTCACCGGGCGCTTACGGTCTTAGGATTGGTCTGATACCGCCAACATCCCTCGATACACAGAATCAACCTCCATGTGCCCAGCCGTTATCGCGCGAACCTACGTAGCGCTGTGTTTGCAATAGCCGGGCACATCCTGGGTATCCCGTAACGACTGAAACGTGTACCAAATTTCGGTGGAGGAAGCGTGCAATAGGCCGATGCGCCAGGCACGCGGTTCCAAAACTACCGAGCATATGGAGGAGAGACTAATGAAGATGCACCGGCTGGATCTGAAAGCCATGCGCGTGGTGGAACGGGCAGTAGCGGCGTCGCTGGGCTTGACTGCGGCCACGTCCGCTTTCGGCGCAGACTTCCGCCCTTTTCCTACCGCACTCTCACTGCCCCGGGGTGTTGCGGCTAATACCGTTGTGGCGAGAGCCTATTTGACGCCTCAAACGTTATGTGGCGAGGGCACATGCAGGTTGGTGAATTTCCGTCCTATTAGCCATGTTAATGTCGCCTCGGGTGACGTACCGGGCTTTGTATCAAACGGACCGACCGTCATCACAGAAATCAAAGGCTTGCGGATGCAAGTCCTCGTCAATGGGGAACCACAGACAAGGCTGGATGAAAATCAACCGTCCATAAAATTTTCTTCGCCGATCGAAATTCAATTGCTGAGGGACGCTTCCCCAGAGTTGGGCAACGGAACAACCGCCGATTCAATTCAGTTCTGGTTTTTCACAAAGACAACGTCGGGAACCAACAGGATCGATAACTACATCCGCCTTAACACGAGGCTGACCAGAATCGAAGGAAGCTGCTCGGTACCCAGTCGGACCGTAGAGCTGCAACCCGCTCGCGTGGGACGCCTGACTGGTGTTGGCGCAACGGCTGGCGAGCGTAGCTTCCAGATCAACATTGACGACTGCCCGAAGGGATACAACAAGATTCTCTACAGGCTCAAGCCGGTGGGCGACACCGTTGGGACGTCAGCGGGGGTATTGCCGCTTTCCGCCGAATCGACTGCCAAAGGCGTGAGGATCAGGGTAACTGACAGTGCGGGGGCGCCTGTTGCATTCGATACGTCGAACAGAATCGATGCCTACAGCAAAGACACCGGCGGTTCGTTTTCTATCCCGATGCGCGTGTCATACGTTCAGACCGAAGCCAAGGTCACGCCCGGCACTGTGAATGGCGCCATGTCGGTGCTGATGGAGTATCAGTGACGAACGGCGGCGCGGATGCGCTCGGCTGTCAGCTTCCGTCCTTGGTTTCCTTAGGCTTAGGCCCAAGCGCAGGGCCGCCGCCTCCGCCCGATCGGATGGGGCCAGCGTTGTCCTTTGGTCGCTCGAGGCTTTCACCTTTGCTGTTGTAGCCGCCAGGACGTTCCGGGCGATTTCCAGAGATGTCCACCCGTGTGGCGGGGTCGTGCGCTTTGCCGCCGCTGTCTGTGCCGCCACCAGATGTGCGTCCCCCGGAGTCGCCGCCACCACCGGACTTGTTTCCCGAGGTTGATGTCCCTGACTTCGTGCCCGGGCTCACCGGCTTTACGCTGTCGCTAGCATGCGCCCATGCGGCGGTCAGTATGGTCAGCAGTGCAATCACTCGCTTCATGCATCCCTCCCTGTGGTCGCGCAGAGCGCGCACGGCAACAGTAGGCGGCAGGCATTGCCGCCGCCATCCCCAAGTCGCGGGGTGGGGGCATGGAGATGGTAGGGGTGCCCAGCCCGAGGTGGCCCAAGCGCGAACTACCCGCGATCGGCTGACGTTTTCACCGATGCCACTGCCGGAATCGCGCTGCAAAGTCTCAATTAATCTGAATTCAATATCACCGAATGCAGATGTAAATATCATTGAACGTCGCGCATTTGCATCGAATTTACGGTTGTTAATCTTCGAGCTGGTCCTTTCGATTATCATCCGCGCAAACAGCAAAAGGCACTCCCTCCGTCAGTCGAGTGAGGCCGTCGGGGTTGTTCCATTTCAGACGGGGCAGGGAGTGCTTTCGCATGAGACGACATCTCAGGCGCGCCGCCGTGTGTCTTCAAGGCGCTGGACATCCGCTCGGCGTGTCTTCCGTCGGCGCATACGCTGACCTGCCTCTTCCCTGAAGTGAAACGATCTTGCCGCTCCAGTGCGAGCGGCTTGCCTGTCGTCGTCTTTCCTCGCCTGCTTGCGATCGCGCCCGGTCGTCAGCAGGCACTTGCCGTCTCCATTGCCAGTAGAGAAACATCATGAACGCCAAGTGTTATCGAACTGTCTTCAACGCCGTGCGCGGCATGCTGGTTGCCGTGGAGGAAACGGCCAGAAGCACAGGCAAGGGGCGTGACACGGGAAGCCGCGCCAGCCGCCGGGCATCTGCGCTGACGTTGAGTACGGTGGCCGCGCTGGCAGCGCCAGGCCTGAATGCGCAATCACTTACACCAGACCGCAATGTTCCTGGTCCCCACCCCGTCGTGGGGGTGGCGGCAAATGGCACGCCGGTGGTGAACATCAATGCGCCTTCGGCTGCTGGCGTCAGTTCCAACGCGTTCACGAACTACAACGTGGGCCAGGCCGGCGTTGTGCTCAACAACAGTGGTCAGAATTCTCAGACGCAAATCGCGGGCTGGGTGCAGGGCAACCCATTCCTGGGCAACAGCGCGGCGCGCGTCATCCTGAACCAGGTGACCAGCGGCAATCCGTCCGTGCTGGCAGGCCCCACAGAAATCGCAGGCAACCAAGCCAGCCTCATCGTTGCCAACCCCGCGGGCATCACGTGTGCCGGTTGTTCGTTCATCCAGGCGCCTCGGGTCACGCTCACCACCGGCACGCCCAACTTCGATGCGCTGGGCAACATCTCGAGCATCTCGGTCCAACAAGGTCAAATTACGGTCAACGGCGCAGGCCTTGATGCGCGCGGCGCGCAGCTTGATTTGCTGTCTCGCGCCATGGCCATCAATGGTCAAGTGTGGGCTGAACGTCTCAATGCGGTAGCGGGTGCCAATAGCGTCGACTACGGCAGCGTCACGCCAACCGCGATTGCGGGCGTGGGCGCGGCACCGCAGGTCGCCATCGACGTTGGCCAGCTGGGCAGCATGTACGGCGGTGGCGCCACGCGGTTGATCGGCACCGAGCAAGGGCTGGGCGTCAACATCGGCGGCAACCTCGCTGCGCTCACCGGCAGCCTGAGCCTGGCGGCCAATGGCGATGTCACCATCACGCCGACCGGCCGCGTGCAAAGCGCGGCGGATGCCAACATCTCGGCACCCAACATCAACAACCAGGGCGTGATCACCAGCCCTGGCAACGTGACGGTGTCTGGCAGCACGACCAACAGCGGCACCGTGGTTGCCGGCGGCAACGCCACCATCACCGGCCCGCAAGTCACCAATAGCGGCACGATCGGCGCGGGTGTCGATACGAACGGCAATGTCACGCAGCCGGGGGCAGTGGCATTGAATGCAACAGGCGCAGTGCGCAACAGCGGCAATCTGCTGGCCGGTCAGAGCATTGGCGTGACCGGTGCAAGCATTGACGCCAGCAACGGCAACGTCGCCACGCAAGGCACGGTCTCGCTGTCCGCCACGGGCGATGTGGCCACGCGCAGCGCGACCATTTCGGGCGGCAGCGTAACCGTTCAGGCCGGCGGCACGTTGGACAACACAGCCGGCAGCCTCTCGTCCAACACCACGCTGCAGGTTGGCGCTCAGCGCGTCGTCAACCAGGGTGGTCTGCTGGCTTCCACCGGCAACACGAGCATCACCACTGGCTCGCTGGACAACACCTCCGGAGCACTGGGCTCCAATAGCGGCAGCCTCGCCGTTAACGCTACGGGTGACATCACCAATGCCAAGGGCAAACTGGTTGCTGCGCAAGACGTCTCCATCACTGGCGGCAGCTTGGGCAACCAGGGTGGCACGGTGTCGGCTCAGAACCTGTCGCTCAACACAGGGACTGGCGCGGTAGACAACACCGGCGGTACGGTTTCCGCCGCGGGCACGGCAAACGTTACGGCCGGTAGCCTTGTCAACCAAGGCGGCACGCTTGCAGCCGCCGGCAATGTGTCTGCCCACGTGGCCAGCCTGGACAACACCTCAGGTGTGCTCGGCTCCGGCAGTGGCACCTTGAACGTCAACAGCAGCGGCGCCATCACGAACGCGGGCGGCAAGTTGGTCGCAGCGCAGGATGTGACGCTTGCGGGCACGAGCCTGGGAAATCAGGCCGGTGCAATCTCGGCGCGTAATCTTTCCCTCAATACGGGCACGGGCGCCATCGACAACACGGGCGGCTCGATGGCCGCCTCGGGTACGGCCAACATCCAGGGCGGCAACCTCGTCAACCGTGGTGGCACGCTCGCCGCTACCGGCGATGTCACCGCGACGGTGGCCAGCGTGGACAACACTGGCGGTGCGCTCGGCTCCAACACCGGCAACCTGATCGTCAACAGCACGGGTTCGATTGCCAACGCGAGTGGCGGCAAGCTTGTCGCTGCACAGGATGTCACCCTGAATGCCGCGACGATCGGCAATCAGGCGGGCACCGTCTCTGGTCGCAATCTGTCGCTCAACGCCGGAGCGGGGGCCATCGACAACACCAATGGCACGGTGTCGGCATCGGGCGTGGCCAACGTTCAGGCTGGCAGCTTGATCAACCAGAGCGGCACGCTTGCCGCCAACGGCAACGTGCACGCGACCGTCGCGAGCCTGGACAACACGTCGGGCGTGCTGGGTTCCAGCACCGGCAATCTGAAGGTGGACAGCAGCGGTGCCGTCACGAGCACGAACGGCAAGCTGATTGCCGCACAAGACGCCACATTCAACGCCGCCAGCTTGAGCAACCAGGGTGGCGCCATCTCGGCGCGCAACCTGTTGGTGAACGCAGGCGCTGGCACGGTCGACAACACCAATGGGCAAGTCTCCGCCTCCGGCACGGCAGACGTGACGGCGGGCAGCCTCGTCAACCGGGGCGGCACGCTCGCTTCTGCCGCGGACATGACCGCCACCGTGGCGAGCGTGGACAACACCGGTGGCGCACTTGGCTCCAGCGGTAACAACCTCGTCATCAACAGCACCGGCAATATCGCCAGCGCATACGGCAAGCTCATTGCCGGTCAGGATGCGACGCTCAATGCGGCGTCCCTTGGCAACCAGGCCGGCACCATCTCTGCGCGCAACCTCACGGTCAACACCGGGTCGGGCGCGGTCGACAACACCAGCGGTACGGTGTCCGCCTCGGGCGTGGCCAACGTAACAGCCGGCAGCTTGGTGAACCAACTTGGCACGCTGGCCGGTGCGGGCAATGTCACAGCAAACGTGGCGCGCCTTGATAACACCTCGGGCGTACTGGGTTCCAGCGCTGGCGCCCTCAACGTCACCAGCACGGGCAATATCGGCAACGCGGGCGGCAAGCTGCTCGCTGCTCAAGATGTCACGCTCGCGGCAACCAGCATGGGCAACCAGGCGGGTACGGTCTCGGGTCAGAACGTCACCCTCAACACGGGGTCGGGCGCACTCGACAACACGGCAGGCAAGGTGTCCGCTGCCAATGCGTTGCAGCTGACCGCCGGCGCGGTCACCAACCAGGGCGGCACGCTGGCCGCGACTGGCGATGTGCACGCCACGGTAGCCAGTCTGGACAACACCGCCGGTGGCATCCTCGGCTCCGGCCAGGGTGGGCTCACCCTCACCAGCACGGGCAACGTCGCCAATGCCGGCGGCAAGCTCCTCGCCACGCAAGATATTCAGCTTCAGGCGGCAAGCCTGGGCAACCAGGGCGGCACGGTGTCCGGTCGCAATGTGACGGTCAACACCGGCACAGGGGCGCTGGACAACACCGGCGGTGCCATCGCGTCTACGGCCGCGCTCGATGCAACAGCGGGCGCCATCACGAACGCCAACGGCGGCGTGATGCAGGCGGGTACGACACTGGCAACCCACAGCCAATCGCTGGCCAATACCAAAGGCGCGGTGATCGGCAACGCAGTCTCGGTCAACGCCAACACGCTGACAAACCAGCAAGGCACGATTTCAGCGAACACCACGCTGGACGTGCAGAGCCAGACCTTGACCAACGACCAGGGCAAGCTGGTTTCCAACGGTGCGCTGACGGTCAATACCGGCACCCTCACCAACGCCGGCGGTCAGGTCGCCTCCAACAGCGATGTGACGGTGAATGGCGCGACGGTCGACAACTCCGCCGGCCTGATGCACTCCGGTGGCACGCTGACGGTATCCGGTGCCAACCTGCTCAACAAGAACACCAATACGGCCACGACCGGCATGGAGGGCGCAAATGTAGCGCTCACCGCCACGACGTCGCTCGACAACACAGCTGGTGCCATCCGCTCCGACCTCAACACGCAGCTCACGGCACCGTCGATCAACAACACGCAGGGCTCGATCCAATCGGCAGGCACGGTGGGTGCCAAGGCGACCGCTGCATTGACGAACACCCAGGGCAACCTGAACGGCACCAAGAGCGTGGGTGTGACGGCTGGCCAGATGAGCGGCGACGGCACGGTGCAGTCGCAAGGCAGTGTGTCTCTGAACCTGCAGTCCGACTACAACAACAGCGGCACGCTGGCTGCCGGGCAAGACGTGTCGGTGACGACCACCGGCAACGTCACCAACTCGGGCACGATGTCCGCCGGCCGCAACCTCGCGGTGTCGGCCAACAACATCACCAACACGCAGAGCGGCCAACTGATTGGCACCGTATCGAACACGCTGACAGCGCAGGGCGCGCTGTCCAACGACGGCCTTATCGACGGTGGCGCGACCGTCGTGCGGGCGAACAACGTCGTCAACACGGGCCGTCTGTACGGGGATTCGGTCTCGATTGCTGCCAACACGCTAACGAACACCGTCAACGGCAGTGGCGTGGCGGGCGTCATCGCCAGCCGTGGCGACATGGACCTGGGTGTGCAGACGCTCAACAACCAGGAGCATGCGCTTATCTACGCGATTGGCAACATGCGTGTTGGCGGGGCGCTCGACGCGAGCAACCACGCGACTGGCTCAGCCCAGAATGTCGTCAACGGTTCGGCCACCATCAACGCCGACGGCAACCTGACGATTGCGGCCGCGCAAATCAACAACCAGAACAATCACTTCGCGACGACAAACCAGACGTCGCCGGGTACGCATGTCGTGTCGTATCGGCTGAATGGGTCGACGCAGGACATCGACCCGACCACAGTCATGTTTATGCAGACGGGCCCGGGTACCAGCGCGCCTGGGACGGATTGGCAGTGGCTGGGCGACTCGCGTCTGGGCGTCATGGTGCTGCCGTCCACGCAATATCCGTTCAATCGCTTCGGGCCCCCGTTTAACTACACCAACGATGGGCGTCAGCCCACCGTGGCCTATGTGCCGGAGACGCCCTGCAGCGCGGATTCCTGCACGGTGTCGAGCTATCCGGAACAGTTCCTCTACAAGACCACGGACACCATCTGGGGTGTATTTGGCATCGCGCCGCCGCAGGAAATTGGCACGCAGCCAGACCCGAGCACCTATCAGCAGTACGCGCAGTATCAAGCAGACCTGACCGCCTGGCAGCAGCGGCATGACGCTGCCGTTGCGCAATACCAGGTGCTGAACAACGCCATCACCGCGTTCAACCAGGACCTTCGCAACCGGCAAGTCGAGAGCTTCACCATCTACGACGGCACGCAGCAGATTACCCGCACGGTGGTCACGCAAAGCGACCCGGGGATGATTACATCCGGCGGCAACATGACGTTGAATGCCGGCGTGGTGAACAACGTGGCCAGCCAGATGGTGGCCGGTGGCGACCTGACGGGCAGCAACGTGATTGGCACCCGACCAGTCAACGTTGGGATGCAGGGTACGCAAACCGTCACGACGAGCGGAACTGCGCAATACACCTACGTCGGCGGGGGGGGCGCATTCTCGTCCGACCACCGCCAGTACAACACCAGCCCATGGCAAGGGCAGACCATCCAGACCAACTACCAGCTGGATGTGAGCCCCACCAACGGCTCCGGTCCGAATAGCCAGCCCACGGTCAAATCCGTTGCGGTGTCGACCAAGGCGGGCCTGGGTAATGGCGGCGGCGCGGCCGTTGCGGACTACAAGGCTATTGGCGGCGACACGGTGCAGCCTGGCAGTGCATCGGTGACGGTGCCCAACAGCGGGGTCATGCATATTCAGACGGCGTCCATTGCCACACCTGCTGGCGGCTCCGTCAGTGCCGCGACCACCTCTGTGACGCTGCCCGGCAACGTGGTCATCCGTACCGTGGTGCCGAACCTGACGCTGCCGAACAATGCCCTCTACCGCATCATCAGCGACCCGGGCAGCAGCGTGCTGGTCGAAACCGACCCGCGCTTTACCAACTTCCGGCAGTGGACATCGAGCGACACCATGCTGTCGCAGTTCCGCAATGACCCGGGTGCCACGCTCAAGCGCATCGGCGATGGCTTCTATGAGCAGCAGCTTATTCAGCAGCAAATCATCCGCGCCACGGGCCAGCGCTTTGTTGGCGACTACACCAGCAACGAAGATGAGTACAAGGCACTGCTGGCAAACGGCACCGCTGCAGGGAAGGCGTTTGGCCTGAACGTTGGCACGGCACTGACCGAAGCCCAGATGGCGCAGCTCACCAGCGACATCGTCTGGATGGTCAAGCAGACCGTGACGCTGGCCGACGGCAGCAAGCAGGATGTGCTGGTGCCGCAGGTCTATCTGCGCGCCAAGGACACCGACATCACCGGTGGCGGCACGTTGATGGCGGGCAGCAACGTCAGCTTCAACGCCAAGGGCGACGCGACGAACACCGGCACAATCGCCAGCCGCAACGTGACGGTGGTCACCGCTGACAACATCGTCAACACCGGCACGCTGGCGGGCAGCACGCTGCTGGCGCAAGCCACGCAAGACATCAATAACCTCGGCGGCCATATCCAGGGCGACCAGGTGTTGCTGTCTGCCGGCCGGGATGTGAACCTGACCAGCACGACGGTCCAAACGAAGAACATCACCACCACCGGTACGAACATCAATCAGGTGGCGAGCATCGATGCCGGTGCGCTGTCCATCCAGGCAGGTCGTGATGCCAACTTGGCGGCGGTTGCCATCAACACGACGGGCAATGCCACCATCACCGCCAACCGCGATGTCAACCTGACGGCGGTGCGGCAGTCGAACGAAGAACATGTCGTGTGGGGGGATAAGAACCGCTCGGACCGTTCTTCGTATGCGGATGCGGGGACGCAGATCCAGACCGGCGGGAACCTCGCTATCGGTGCGGGCCAGGATGTGAACGCTACGGCCGCGTACGCTAACGCCACGGCGGGCGGCATCCAGGTGGCTGCGGGGCGGGATGTGAACCTCAACGCCGGCCAGAGCCATCAAGACGTTCGTGACGAGCACTATCAGAAGGAAACTGGCTTCCTGTCGTCCAAGACCACGCACACCATTGATTCGGCGGGTCAGACCAACGCTGTGGGCACCACACTGTCTGGCGACACGGTGACCGCGGCTGCGGGCCGTGACCTAACGGCGAAGGCAGCGACCATCGCTGGCACGGGCGACGTGAATCTGGCAGCCGGTAACAACCTGACCATCACGACTGCAGATACGGCAACCAGCGAATCTCACTTCAGGGACGTTAAGAAGTCGGGCTTGGGAAGCGCGGGCGCCGGCATCTCTTATGGCACCCACCAAACGACTGATACGACCAACGATACGGTGCGCGGCTCGCAAGGCAGCTTGGTGGGCAGCACGGACGGCAGCGTTCACATGCAGGCCGGCAAAGACCTGCATATCACCGGCTCTGATGTCGTGGCAGCACAGAACGTCACGGGCGTTGCCCAGAACGTAACCATCGACGCGGCGACTACCGACCACCACCACGACGAGACCCACGAAATCAAAAGTTCAGGCTTCACGCTGGCAATCAAGTCGCCAGTCATTGACGCCATCCAGAACGTTCAGCAGCAGGCTGAGGCATCTGGTAACAGCCAGAGCAGTCGTGCCTCTACATTGCACGCGATTGCCGCGGTTGACGGTCTTGGCGATGTCTTTGGAGCAGCGAAGGGCGCGGCGGGTGCATTGGCTGATGGTAAGAAGCCAGAGGCTAAGGTGGAGCTGAGCTGGGGCTCTTCGTCGAGTAAGACAACGTTCACAGAAGACAGCACGCAGAACAAAGGCAGCAGCATCAAGGCTGGGGGTGCGACGGCGTTCGTTGCAACGGGCGACGGGACGCCGGGTAGCGGGAATATCAACATTGTCGGTTCCGACATCAACGCGAAGAACGTGATGTTGCAAGCCAATAATCAGGTCAACCTGAAGGGCAGCACGGATACGGACAGCACGCGTAGCACCAACGAATCCAAGAGTGCGAGCATCGGTGTCTCTTACGGCACCGGCGGTTTTGGCGTGTCGGCGTCGATGTCGAAGGCGCACGGTGATGCAAACTCGGACGCCCAGACGCAGAACAACTCGCACATCAATGCCAGCGACACTCTGACTATCGTTAGCGGCGGTGATACCAATATCGTTGGCGCGAATGTGAACGCCAACAAGGTTCTCGCGGATATTGGTGGCAACCTGAATCTTGCCAGCACACAGGACTCCAGCCGTAGCGCTGCCCACCAGGAAAGCTCAGGTGGTGGCTTCAGCATCAGCCAAGGTGGTGCCAGCGGTAGCTTCAGTCATAGCAACGGTAACGCCAGCGGCAACTACGCGGGCGTGAACGAGCAGTCTGGCATCCAGGCCGGTGCCGGTGGCTTTGACATCAACGTCAAAGGCAACACGGACCTCAAGGGCGCGGTCATCGCCAGTACCGCAACACCCGACAAGAATCAGGTGACCACGGGCACGCTTACGTTCTCGGATGTTCAGAACCATTCGGACTACAACGCGAGCAGCAGCGGTTTCAGCCTGGGCGGCTCCATGGGTAACGGCGGAAGCACTTACAACCAGACATCTGGCAAGAGCGTTGCAGGTGGCGCACCGATGCTGTCCCAGAACGACAGCGGCAGTGAGAATGCGACGACTCGCAGTGCTGTCTCGCAAGGCACCATCACGATTAGCAATCAGGACAAGCAAAAACAAGACATCGCCAGCCTGAGCCGCGATACAACCAACACGAACGGCACCGTCAGAAAGGCGCCTGATCTACAGAACCTGCTGAACAACCAAGCCGACACTATGGCGGCAGCGCAGGCGGCAGGCGCAGCCATCGCGAGGGACATCGGTTCGTACGCGGATGCAAAAAAGGCGGCGGCGGACGCGGCTGGCGACGCGGCCGGGGTGGAAGCGTGGAAGGAAGGCGGCTGGGCCCGGGCGGGCATGCAGGCTGCTGGCGCGGCTATCGTCGGCGGGCTGGGCGGTGGCAATGCTCTGGCTGCAGCAGCGGGCGCAGGCGTTACCTCACTCGCGGCAGGTAAGCTCAACGAGCTTGCTGCTACTGTCAAGGATTCAAAGCCAACAGGAAACAGCGATGTCGACCAAGCTCTCGGTAACATCGTATCCAACGCTGTGGCTACGGCGCTGGGCGGGACGGCTGGAGGGAATGCTGGGGCGGTCGCCGGTTACAACGTCGACCGCTTCAACCGAATGCTGGACTATGACGAGAAGGAACTGATTCGAGCCGCATCTCATGGCGATGCGTCAGCGAGTGACCGTCTAACTAAGGCCGGCTGCTATGCGGTTCAATGTTGGGCACAGTTCCCAGAAGGAAGTCCTCTTTATAAGGCAGCCTTTGTGAGCGACCAGGATGCTCAATCTCTCAGCAAGGAGATTTCCTGGGTCAAAGACCAACAGACTCAAGGGTATTTCCAGTACGGAACGGTTGCCAAGCTCACGGACTCCCTTGCCGCCACCACGGGCATCTCGCAGTACGGTAGGAACGGAACCATCAACGGCGCGCCTGCCGATAGCACTGCTAGTGTCGCGCCTTGCACAGCGGGGGCTGCAAACTGCAATGCGGGGATTGGATACGGTGGAGGGTTGAGAGTCGACTATGTCACCGCAAGCATCTCGACACCCTACGGCGGAGGGTCAGTTTCACTCAACAATGTGACGGGTGATGTCTACGGTGGCCCAACGAAAGGGGCCCCAGCGGGCTGGGGCTTCTCCGTGATGTATGGCCAGATACCAAACATCGATTGGAGCACCCGCGGTACAACCATTGGTTCCTTTTTGGACGGGCTATCCGGTAGCGGCTCTCTTTGCTACACGGGCCTGTGCGGTGGAATCACACATTCTTCCGGCGGGCTTACGGCCGTGGAGTTCGGCGTCGGACTTGGCAGCGGCAGAACTCCATCAACGGGAGCGGGCGGAGGTGCGGGAGGGGCTTCTCATTGGTTCACTGTACCTGGCTACAAGAACTGAAATGAATTTCAAACATTACCTGGCAGCTGGAGCAATTGCCATATCACTTGTGGCGGTCAGCCGATTCATGGGTGGTTACGCAGTTGACGAGGCACAAGCAAAAAAACACGCTGCCATCATTGTTGCCGAAATTGAACGCATCCTTGGTCATAGCATTGGAAAAAGCGAGGAAGGACGCTTGGTAAAGCCAGGCGGAGTTTGGCTCACCGCGAGATTGCCGGCTCATGGATATGGACCTGATGCGTATTCTGATTTGGGCGAAACAATGAAACTGAACGGTTGGTCAACGCTGCCAGATAAGCGGCAGGCCTACTGCAAGAACGGAACTATGGCGACACTTAGGTCAGCGGAGAACATCGGCGAAAAATCAAGTGTAGTGGTTGTGGATTTTGAGTTCAGCAGCCTCTCGCTATCACGATGCGGAAAGCCGAAAGATGGCAATAAATTGCGGTGAAATTTTATTCCGCTTATTTTTCAATTTGTCGCGCCATCGACGCGAATTTTAATGATGGTCATGGAGTAATGGATTTTAAATAGAAATGAAAAAGATAATTCTGTCGATGTTGGTATGCGGCTGGTTGGCCGGCTGTGCGAGTGGAGGCTCTGAAATAAGACAGCACGACACCGAGCTTACTGGCGAGGTATCGCAATTGGAGTCGCTGTATGGAAGATATGAAGTGACGGATGCCGAGAGACTGGCACGAGGTGTCAGCGCAGTGGAAATCTCGCGGAGTTCCATCGGAAAGCCAATCTTTAAGTTCTACTACCGGGATAGCAAACAGGTTGATGTCTTCAGCCCGCACTCCTGCGAACTAAGTTCGGGTGCCGCTGGGATTAAGTGCGGAAAATTCTCGTTCCCCGTCTTCACCAGTGAGTTCCCATATATCTGGATAGCACAGCGTCCTGACGGGGAGAACTATCCTCCAAAGCCGTCTGGTGGCTTGCTAGGCCCCGCAAGACAGATGACGGTCGCGCCTGGAGGATACAGGATGTCATTTGTTCTGGACTACCGAGAGAGAATAAGCGACGTAGCGCTTAGGAAAGTTGATTGATTCGGGGGTATTTCCCCATTGGAGGCGCTCATAGTTGGCGTCTTTACTCCCCCAATTTCTTGTTGAGTGATGCGGACAACGTTTCTATTGCGCACGCTGCTAGCGAGCGGCATGACTTCTTCTGTTTTCGCGCAAGTCGCGCCTGCACCCCTCACCGGCCCTGGTCCCGACGTGCAGCGCTTGCAAGAGCAGCAAGCCGAGCAGGCGCGCGAGCGTGCCAACGCCCGCCCGGATGTCTTCACGCCACCCGCACCCGCGCAGGTGATTTCGCTGTCCGCGCTGCCGAAGGAAACGCCATGCTTCCAAATCAACGGCATCACGTTGGAGGACAACGTCTTCTGGTGGTTGCCCGACCTGCTCAAGCCCGTCAATGGCCAGTGTGTCGGCAAGCAGGGGCTGGAGGCGATCGAGCTGCAGGCAAACAACGCGCTGATTGAGCGGGGCTACGTCACTTCGCGGGTCCTGATCCCGAAGCAGAACTTGGCTGGCGGTACGTTGCAACTCAAGGTGTTGGCGGGGCGCATTGGGGCCATCCGAAATGCCTCGGATAACAACATCGGCTGGGCACGGATGGTGTTGCTCGCTGGCCCCGGAGATTTGTTGAACCAGCGCGACTTGGACCAGGCGCTGGAAAGCATTCGCCGCCTGCCGGGTCAGTCGCAGACAAGCTTTGACATCGTTCCTGGCGAGCGCGTCGGTGAATCTGACATCGTGCTCAAGCCGGGTACTGACAAGCGCTGGCACGCATCGCTGTCAGCGGATAACACGGGCTTGAAGTCGACCGGCAAGTACCAGATGAGCGGCTCGCTGGTCATCGACTCGCCGCTGCACCTCTACGACCAACTGTCGATTTCAGCGTCGTCCAATACAGACCGCGGTTCGACCGCAGCAGGCACGCGTTCCTATTCCATCAACTGGAGCGTGCCGGTCGGCTATGCCACGCTCTTCGTCGGCGCCAATCGCTCGCGCTACAACCAGACGGTGGCGGGTTTCGAGGAGCCCATCGTCTACAGCGGCAATAGCTCGGAGGTGAATGCCGGCATCAGTGGCGTGCTGCATCGCGACGCGACGTCGCGCACCGGCGCCCAGTTCAAGCTCTTCCGCAAAATCAACCGCAACTACCTGGAAGACACGGAGATTGCGGTCCAGCGTCGTGACGTCGTGGGCTATGAGGCGTCGATGTCGCATCGCCATTATCTCGGCCCGGTGGTGCTCGATGGCGGGTTTGCGTGGCGAGAGACGCTGCCCGACCATTCCAACGTGCCGGGCGTGGTGGTCGGTGACCCTGGCTACGGCGGGCGCTCACAAGTTGAAACGGCCAACGCAAGCCTGTATTGGCCGTTCAAGCTGGCTAACCAGATGTTCGAGTACACGAGCAACTGGTCTATCCAGCACGCTCGCACACGTGTGCTGCCCAGCGACTACTTCACCATCGGTAACCGCTACACCGTGCGCGGCTTCGACGGTCAATTGACGCTGGCGGCTGAAGACGGATGGTTCTGGCGCAATGAACTGGCATGGCGCGTTGCAGGACAGGCCATCTATGCCGGGGTCGATATGGGCAAGGTGCACGGCCCCAGTGCGGAATTTCTGCTCGGCGACAAGTTGGTGGGTGCCGTCGTTGGTGTGCGAGGGCGCGTGCCATCCGGGCCCTACATGGCCTTCAACTACGACGTGTCGTTTGGTTGGCCGTTGTACAGACCAGCCGGCTTCCGCAGCCAACAGCCAGCAGTGATGGCGCAGGTTGGCGTGGAGTTTTAGCTTCCAGCTTCATCGAGGAGCATCAATGGGTTGCGGCTGCGCGCTGCATAAGGGCGATAGCCGCAACAGAGCGAGCAGCGCTAGCGTCGGTGTGCAACTGGGTAACGCTGTTCTTGTCGTACGTTAAACAATTCCCAGCCGCGTGCGGACGAGCAACGCCCGTGACGCCCATCAATCCGATACCCGGGCTCCCACGTCACCTTCGCGGGCGCCAGCTCCTGTTCGATCGACGCTTTTTGCTTCTCGCCCAGGTAGTCATCCTCAAACAAAAAACGCGATGGCTGCCGGAAACAATTCCCGCAGCCGTTGGCACGCATGCGTTTCTGAGAACCACGCTTCCGCCTCATCGGCGTCGATCGCCAGCTTGATGACATCCTGCGCAACGGGCGTTGACTGCGCGATGCCCCGATGCGGCTCCGGGCTGTAGGGGTAGAAGGTCGGAGTTGTCGCCATGCGCCTGAGTTGTCTACGTCGGCCATCGAGGTCACGTTTCTGGTGAAGCAATATAGCCGCGCCACCCTGCCACTGGTGCAAGGCTAGTTGGAGCGCGCCGCTCCCTCATCGCCCACACATCCCAAACCGGTGCACCCCGCACCAACTCCAAGCGCCCAACCCCCCCCCCGCACCCCCAGCCCCCGCCTCACCCAAGGGCACAGCCCAGGCAACCAATCCCCCGCAATACCGCGCAACACGCAGCTTAATGCTGCATGGCACAAAACTCGCATAAGCCGTGGGCGACCGGTCAGACCACGACCGTGTCTTTCTCCAATCTCGGCGCATGCACAGCATTCCATCCTCCGTCGCGCAAGCACTCCAGCAACGCATCCTGAGTGGCGAGTACCCCAGTGGCAGCCGCCTGCCGCCGCAGCGTGAGTTGGCGGAAAGCCTGGGCGTGAGCCGCGCGTCGTTGCGCGAGGCGCTCACCGTGCTCGAAACGCTGGGCCTGGTGGACATCCTCCCCAGCCGGGGCGTGGTGGTGCGCGGCCAGAAGTTCGGCGCAGAAGGGGCGAGTGCAGAGCGCATGCACCGGCCGTTTGCCACGCCCGCGCTGGGCACGCTGTCGCCGCGTCAGTTGATCGAGCTGCGCCTGGTGCTGGAGCCCGGCTGGACGGCACTGGCCGCCGCGCGCATGCATGCCGCCGGCCTGCGCCACCTGCAGTGGTTGCAGCAGCAGTTGGCCCATGCGTTGGAGCGCAATGATTTGCTAAGCGCGGCAGAGGCGGATTTGCACTTCCACCTGCTGCTCGCGCAGTTGTCCGGCAACCCGGGCTTGATGGCAATGGCCGGCCAGTTGGAACACGCCATCGGCCACAGCCTGCGCCTGCCCTTTGCCCGCAACGGCGCAGACGACCACCCCGCGCACGAGCACGACGCCATCGTGCAGGCCATTGCCGCGGGCGATGTCGCCGCCAGCGCAGAGGCGATGCGTGCGCATCTGCTGTCGGCCGCGCGCCGCAGCGGCATTGATCTGACTGCGCCGCCCGCCACGCCCGAACCCATGCAGCACGAACCGGCTTCCTTTCGCCTCGCCTCGATTTCCTGATCCTGAATTTCCTGAAGGAGTTTTTGAATGACCCGCATCACTGCCCGCCACGCTTCGCGCCCCACCTCGCGTCGCTTCTTCCTCCATGCCGTCATGGCGGCCAGCGCTGTTGCGGCGTTGTTGCCCGGCCGCCCGGCCCATGCCGATGCGCTGGCCAACATCCAGAAAGCCGGCGTGATCCGCGTGGCCATCCCGAACGATTTCCCGCCGTTCGGCTCGCTGGGGCCAGACCTCAAGCTGCAGGGCTATGACATCGACATGGCCGGCCTTATCGCCAAGGAGCTCGGCGTCAAGGCAGAGCTGGTGCCCGTCACCAGCACCAACCGCATTCCGTTCCTCACCACGGGCAAGGTGGATGTCGTCATCTCCAGCCTCGGTAAGAACGCCGAGCGCGCCAAGGTGATCGACTTCACGCAGGCGTATGCGCCGTTCCCCAAGAGCGTGTACGGCCCGAAGGATGTGTCGATCAAGGGGCCGGCAGATCTGGCTGGCAAGACGATCGGCGTCACGCGCGGCTCGACTGAAGATCTGGCGCTCTCGGCCGTGGCGCCGGCGTCGGCCACCATCAAGCGCTATGAAGACAACAACGCCACCGCGCAGAGCTACCTGATCGGCCAGGTGCAACTGGTGACGGTGGGCAACATCGTCGCCAACGCGGTGAACGAGCGCACGAAGCTGCGCCAGCTCGACCTGAAGTTCCCCGTGGAAGACACGCCTTGCTATGTGGGTGTGGCCAAGGGCGAGCCCGCGCTGCTCGACAAGGTGAACACCGTCATCACCAAGCTGAAGACGGATGGCCGCCTGAACGATCTGTCGCAGCGCTGGATCAAGATGCCGCTGCCCGCAAAGCTGTAGAACCTGCTCACGATCCTACTGCGCGACCCGATCTTGACACTGCGATGCTCGCCGTACCCACGTACGGCTGCGCTTCTCGCGCCAACCTCGGGCCGCTCGCTACGGATCGTGAACAGGTTCTACGCACCTTCGCAACGCAAGTCCGCCGGACCTCTTCATGGCCTATCAATTCGACTTTGGTGCTGTCTTCAGTTACAGCGGCCAGCTCGCGCAGGGCGCGGCATTCACGCTCGCGCTCACGGCGGCGGGCGCGGTGGCGGGTGGCGCCATCGGCATTGCCGGGGGCGTGTGCCGCGCCTGGCGCATCGCCCCCTTCAATGCGCTGTTCAAGGTGTATGTGGAGGGCATCCGCAACACGCCGTTCCTTGTGCAGTTGATGTTCGTGTTCTTTGGCTTGCCCTCGCTGGGTGTGCAGATCAACGAATGGCAGGCGGCATTGCTCACGGCGGTGGTCAACCTGGGCGCGTACATCACCGAGATCGTGCGTGCAGGCATTCAAGAAACGCCGCGCGGCCAATTGGAAGCGGCCAATGCCTTGGCGATGAGCCGCTGGGCCGTCTTCCGGCACGTGGTGCTGCGGCCCGCGCTGCAGAAGGTGTGGCCGGCGCTCAGCAGCCAGATCGTGATCGTGATGCTGGGCACGTCGGTCGTCTCGCAGATTGCCGCGCAGGATCTGACCTTTGCAGCCAACTTCATCCAGTCGCGCAACTTCCGCGCGTTTGAAACCTACCTGGTGGTGACGGCGCTGTACTTTGCGCTGGCGCTGTTGCTGCGTCAGTTGCTGGCCTGGATCGGGCAGCGCTTTGTCGTGGGGCGCCGCGCGCCTGCGGCGTCCGCTGCTCCGCTTGCTGCCACCGCCACCGCAGCCGCCTCCGTTGGAGACGCCGCATGATTGCCGACATCCCTCTGTTGCCCATTCTCCTCAAGCTGGGGGAGGGACTGCTTGCCACGCTCATGCTGTCGCTCATGGCCTTTGCGCTGGGCGGCACGGCCGGCCTGGTGGTGCTGTTTGCCCGTGTGGGGCGCAACGCCACGCTTCAGCGCGTGAGCAAGGCGTACATCCAGCTCTTCCAGAACACGCCGCTGCTCATGCAGATGTTCATCGTGTTCTTTGGTGCGTCCATGGCGGGGTTTGAGATGTCGCCGTGGACGGCTGCCGCCATCGGCCTGACGCTGTACACCAGTGCCTATCTGGCCGAGGTGTGGCGCGGCTGTGTCGAGGCCATTCCGCGCGGGCAGTGGGAAGCGTCTTCCAGCCTGGCGATGGGCTACTTCCAGCAGATGCGCCACGTGGTGCTGCCGCAGGCGGTGCGCCTGTCGATTGCGCCCACGGTCGGGTTCTCCGTGCAGATCGTCAAGGGCACGGCGGTGGCGTCCATCATCGGGTTTGAAGACCTGTCCAAGCTGGGTTCGGTGCTGGCCAATGCCACCTTCCAGCCATTCCTTATCTACGGGCTGGTAGCCATTGGGTATTTCGCGCTGTGCTGGCCGCTGTCTCTTTACGCCTCTCATCTGGAAAAGAAGCTCTATGCCGCTCGTTGATCTCTGCGCCGTACACAAGCATTACGGCAACAACCACGTTCTCAAGGGCGTCGACCTGCGCGTGGAGGCCGGCCAGGTGGTCGCCATCATTGGGCGCAGCGGCTCGGGCAAGAGCACGCTGCTGCGGTCCATCAACGGGCTGGAGGCGATTGACGACGGCCAGATCGTGGTCGACAACGCGGTGCTCCAGGGCTCGCAGGCCACGCCCGCGCGGTTGCGCGCGCTGCGCCTGAACGTCGGCATGGTGTTCCAGCAGTTCAACCTGTTTCCGCACCTCACAGCCGGCCAGAACGTGGCGCTGTCGCCCGTGGTGGTCAAGGGCATGAAGAAGGCCGATGCCAACGACCTCGCCCGTCAGATGCTCGTCAAGGTGGGCCTGGCCGAAAAGTTCGATGCGTACCCCGACCAACTCAGCGGCGGCCAGCAGCAGCGCGTGGCCATTGCCCGCGCGCTCGCCATGCAGCCGAAGGTGTTGCTGTGCGACGAAATCACCTCCGCGCTGGACCCGGAACTGGTGAACGAGGTGCTGGCCGTGGTGAAGCAGCTCGCCGCCGAAGGCATGACGCTGATCATGGTCACGCACGAGATGCGCTTCGCGCGTGACGTGGGCGATCAGCTCGTGTTCATGCACCAGGGGTTGATCCATGAAAGCGGGCCGGCCAAAGAGGTGTTTGCCAGCCCCAAGACGGCGGAGCTGGCGGCGTTCATTGGCGCGGTGCAGTGAGGCGCAGGGCATAGGCAGGCATCCGGGCGGCCTTGCCTCTGCCATAATTCGCGCACTCCCCTGCAACGCATTCGCGTCTTCCCATGGTTGTCCGCCCCCATTTGCACTGGTTCCGCATGCTGCTCGCATGGCGCGGGTCGGTGTTGCCGCAGCTTCTGCCGCGCCTGTTCCTCATCTTCTTCGTGTCGTTAGTGGCCATCGCGGTGCATGCGCACCTGCTGCCCGTCTCCGTCAACCTGAGCACGACGCCGTTCTCGCTCGTCGGCATTGCGCTGGCGGTGTTCCTGGGCTTTCGCAACAACGCCAGCTACGACCGCTACTGGGAGGCCCGCAAGCTCTGGGGCCAGTTGCTCAACACGGCGCGTTCGCTCACGCGCCAGGCACTGACGCTGCCGCGCGGGGATGGCACAAATGGCCCCAATGGCCCGAACAGCGGCGTGACCGATGCCGACGTCCGCGAGTTCGCACAGGTGCTGGGCGCGCTGCCGCACGCGCTGCGCCACCAGTTGCGCCACACCGATGCGCGCGAAGACCTCGCCACCCGGCTGCCCGCAGCGTTGCTCGAACGCGTGATGGCCGCGCGCTACCGGCCCATCGTCATCGTGCAGTGGATGGGTGAATGGGTGCAGCGTCGCGCGCAAGCCGGTGCGCTCGATGGGTACGCCGCCCTGGCGTTCGACCGCAACCTCAACGAGTTGTCGAACAGCATCGGCGGGTGCGAGCGCATTGCGGGCACGCCGCTGCCGTTTGCTTACTCGGTCATGATCCACCGCACGGTGTACTTCTTCTGCGCGGCACTGCCGTTTGGGCTGGTGGAAAGCATCGGCAGTTTCACGCCCGTGTTTGCGGTGTTCGTGGCGTACACCTTCATGGCGCACGAGGCCATCGCCTCGCAGCTGGAAGACCCGTTCGGCACGGAAGACAACGACCTCGCGCTCAACGCGCTGTCCAACACGATTGAAGATGCGGTGCTCGACATCCTTGGCGAGCCGAGCCCGCTGCCGCGTGCGGGCGTGCGGCGTGGGGTGATCTTCGATTGATGCCGCGGTTGCGGCGCAGCGCTTAAAGGGCCATCGCCAGCGGCTGCGCCCACCGCTCCAACGGGGCGGTGCTGCCGTGCACCAAACCGCTGACCGAATCTGCGTTGCCCGCCAGCAGGGCAGCCAGCTCCACCCCGAACAGGCTTGCGCACGTTTCGTTCAGCGTGCGCGCGTTGCGGAGGCCGGCCCGCCGGGCCAGCGCGTGCAGCGCTTCAGCTTCGGGCTCGTCATTGCCGCACGTGTGCGCCAGCCGGTACAGCGCCCAGGCGGCGCGTTGCTCGCGCACCAGCGCATGCAGTGCTTCCCCTTCCGCAAACAGACGCGCACGCACCTGGCGCGGGCAGGCCTGCCAGCAGTGGCTCAGCAGCGCGGCGTTCCACGCCTGCACGGGGTGTTCGAACACCAGCGTGGCGAATGCGCGCGCCCAGGGCTTGTCATGCTGAATGGCGGCCATGCGGGGGCAGCCGGCGTCGGGCACGGCCTTGAACGTGATGGCGCACGGCTGCCACACGGTGCCCGGAATCTCGCAACCGAAATGCGCGAAGGCGGGCACCACGAACGGATTGCCCGGGCGCACTTCGCGCCGGCCGTTGGCATCGCGCAGGCATACGGTGCCCTGCTCGGACTGCACGCGCACCGCAAACGGAAAGCGCAGGCGCGAGAGACGGACGTGGGCGCGGCTGATGAGTGGCATGGCTGACCGATAAGGCGGCGGATGAAGCGCGACTGTTGCAGGATTCTATGTCTGTGCGTAACAGGGGCAATGTCGCCCGGGTGACAGAGTCGGGCGCGGCGCTTACAGCTCCGACAGGCCGAAGAGCCGCAGCCGCTCGAGGTCGGTCACGCGAATGGTCTGGTATGACAGCGCGATCATTCCGCCTTCGGCCAGCCGTTGCAGCGCGCGGTTCACGCGCTGGCGCGACAGCCCCGTCAGCAGCCCGATCTCTTCTTGTGACAGCTCCAGCACGGTGCTCGTGCGCGGGTACAGGGCAGGGTGGAACAGCTGCGCAATCGCTTGCGCCACGCGCGCATCGGCGCTCAGCAGGCGGTCGTTCTGCACGGTGGCAATGAACTGACCCATGCGTTCGTTGAGCTGGCGCACCACAAAGCTGGCAAACGGCAAGCTCTGCGCGAGCAGCGTATTGAACACGGGTTCGGGCACCAGCAGCACGTGCGAGGCGCGAATGGCGATCACGTCATAGCGGCGGTCTTCGCGCTTGATGACGCTGCCCTCGCCGCACCAGCCGCCCGCAGGCACGCCGGAGAACGTGCAGCCGCGCCCGTCGGAGGTGTACACGGCCAGCTTGATGAGCCCGGTGTCCACGCCGATCCAGTAGCGGGACGGTTCGCCGCGGCGGGCAATGAAGGCACCGGGCTCGAAGGCCTGCAGCAGGGTTTCTCGCCCGGCCAGGGCCTGGTGTTCAGGCGCCAGCGCGGTGTACCACGCATGGCCTTGCAGTTGCGTGGCGGGCGTCGGAGCACGGGGTGTCGTCATGGCAGGCGAAGGCACACGGTCAAGGGTGGCGGGGGCGCGTGGGGCTCTGCCTTCGCTTTGTAAGAAACCCGTCAGCCTTCGGGTGGCGCGGGTTTCCGGGCGGTTTGTCACTCAGGTGACAGAGTGCGGGAGCCGGCCGATGATAGCGTTGCCCAACAAAAAGCAACAGCGCCCGGCGCACGGAGACACAGCAATGCCCACGGATTTTGATAGCGGTCTGGCCCGCAACGCGGCCAACTTCGTCCCGCTCACACCCATCGAGTTTCTTGCCCGCGCGGCGGATGTGTATGGCGACCGCCTGGCCATCGTGCACGGGCCGGTGCGCCAGAACTGGCGCGACACCTATGAGCGCGCGCGGCGCCTGGCCAGTGCGCTGTCGCTGGCGGGCGTCGGCCGTGGCGACACGGTGGCGGCGCTCCTGCCCAACACGCCTGCCATGGTGGAGGCGCACTTCGGGGTGCCGATGGCGGGCGGCGTGCTCAACGCGCTGAACATCCGTCTGGATGCCGCCAACCTCGTCTTCATGCTGCGCCATGGCGAAGCCCGCGTGCTGCTGGCCGACACCGAGTTTGCCGACCTGGCCCGCCAGATGGCGCTGGAGATTCCCGGCCTGAAAGTGATTGCCGTGAACGATGCCCTGGGTCCGCAGGCCGAGCCGTTTGGCGACACCGATTACGAAACGTTCCTGGCCTCGGGCGACCCGCACTACGCCTGGCAGTTGCCCGCCGACGAGTGGGACGCCATTGCGCTGAACTACACCTCGGGCACCACGGGCGACCCGAAGGGCGTGGTCTATCACCATCGAGGCGCGGCCATCAACGCGGTGTCGAACATCCTGGAGTGGGATCTGCCCAAGCATCCCGTCTATCTCTGGACGCTGCCGATGTTCCACTGCAATGGCTGGTGCTTCCCATGGACGATCGCGGCGCGTGCGGGCGTGAATGTCTGCCTGCGCAAGTTCGAGCCGAAGCTGGTGTTTGACCTCATGCGCGACGAAGGCGTGACGCACTACTGCGCCGCGCCCATCGTGCATACCGCGCTGGTGAACGCGCCGCCGTCGTGGCGCGAGGGCCTGCGCGGGCCGGTGCGCGGCATGGTGGCGGGTGCACCGCCCCCGGCCGCCGTGCTGGCGCAGATGGAAGCCATGGGCTTTGAGCTGACGCACGTCTACGGCCTGACCGAGGTGTACGGCCCTGCAGCCGTCTGCGCCGAGCAGGACGAATGGCGTACGCTGCCCGAGCACGACCGGGCAACGATGAAGGCGCGCCAGGGCGTGCGGTACCACCTGCAATCGCAAGTGGCGGTGCTCAACCCCGAGACCATGCAGCCTGTGCCGGCCGATGGCGAGACCATTGGCGAAATCATGTTCCGCGGCAACATCTGCATGAAGGGCTATCTCAAGAACGAGAAGGCCACGCGCGAGGCCTTTGCCGGCGGCTGGTTCCACACCGGCGACCTGGGCGTCTGCATGCCCGACGGCTACATCAAGATCAAGGACCGCAGCAAGGACATCATCATCTCCGGCGGCGAGAACATCTCAAGCGTGGAAGTGGAGGACGCGCTGTATCGGCACCCGGCCGTGCTGGCTGCCGCCGTGGTTGCCCAGCCGGATGCCAAGTGGGGCGAAACGCCCTGCGCCTTCGTTGAACTCAAGGACGGCGCCACCGCCACCGCAGAAGACCTGATCGCACATTGCAAGACGTTGCTGGCCGGCTTCAAGGTGCCCAAGGCAGTGTTCTTCGGGCCGCTGCCCAAGACGTCGACGGGCAAGATCCAGAAATACGAGTTGCGCCGCAAGGTGAAGTCGACTTCGGCGATTGATGTGTGAGGCTGGCCGGGGCTGCCGCGTGGGACCCCCGCAATAAAACAGAGCCCCTCGCCTTCGCGAGGGGCTTTTTGCATTCCACCAAATCGATTCAGCCCAGCCTCACGGCACCGCCACGATCGCCATCCCGCGCGGGATGTTGCCGGTGGCGGCTGACCCGCTTGCCACGGCGGTCAGCTTGCCGGTGGTGCTGTTGATGCTGTACGCGCTGACGCTGTTGTCCACGGCGTTGACCACGTAGGCGAAGGTGCCGGCGGGGTTGACGAGCACGGTCACGGGCGCGTTGCCGGTGGGCGTGGTGTCGACCAGCGTGAGGGCGCCGTTGGACGGGTTGATGCTGAAGACGCTGACCGTGTTGGCCAGCACGTTGGTCACGTACATGAAGCCGCCCGACGGTGCGATGGCGATGTAGTACGGGTTGGTGCCTGCCGCCACCGGTGTGCCCGATGCGGTGAGCGCCCCGGTGTTGCTGATGCTGTAGACGTTGATGGTGTTGTCTGCGGCGTTGGTCACGTAGGCGTAGGTGCCCGCCGAGTTGACCGCGATGAACTGCGGCGTGTTGCCCGTGTTGACCGTGGTGCCCACCTGCGTGAGTGCGCCCGTTGTGTTGTTGACGGCAAACGCCATGGCCGTGCCCGGCGTGGCGCCGCTGTTGGCGTTGACCACGTAGGCGAAGGTGCCTGCGCTGTTGATGGCGACCGTGTACGGGTTGGCCCCGGCGGTGATGGGCGCGAGCGCGGTCAGTGCACCGGTGCCCGTGTTGACGGAGAACGCCGACAGCGTGTTGTCTCCATAGTTGGTCGTGTATGCGAACTTGCCGTTGGGCGTGCGCGCAATGCTATAGGGCTGCACGCCCGTGGGTGTGGCCGAGCCGACTACCGTGAGCAGTCCGGTATCGGCATTGATGGAGAGCGTGGTGACGGTGTTGGCGTTGGCGTTGGCCACGTAGACGAACTTGCCCGCCGGGTCGATGGTCAGCGACAGCGGCCCTGCTCCCACCGCCACTGCCGTGCCGACTGCGGTGGGCATGCCGGTGGTCGCATCCAGCGTGAAGGCCGAGATGGTGCCGTCGTTCGAGTTGACCGCATAGCCGAACAGGGGCTTGGGCGTGCAGGCCACCGCAATGGTGGTCACGTTGCTGGTGCCCACGGTGCCGCTGCCGTTGGTGACGGTGCAGTTCTCACCCGAAGGCCGCGTTCCGACCGTCGCTGCATAGGGCTTGCCCTGCGCGAGCTTGGTCGGGAAGTTGAAGCTGCCATTGGCGTTGACGACAACCGCATCGCCGCCGTTGTCCAGCAGCGTGACGGACTTGCCGCTGGTCAGCCCGCTGACGGTACCGCCCACGGAATAGGTCGCCGGCGCTGGCGCAGGTGTGGGCGCCGGCGTTGGTGTGGGCGCAGGTGATGGCGATGGCGTCGGTTTGGGCGCCGGTGTGGGCGCGGGTGACGGGGTGGGGGCTGGCGTGTTGTTGTTCGTCGGTGGGGTCGTGGTACCGGCATCTTCGCCGCCACCGCAGGCACTGAGCCCCAGCGACAGCGCGGCGGCCATCACCAGCGCGGCGCCGTGCATGCCGCGTGCGTGCCGCGGGGCGTCGGGCGGAATCGGTGCCGGTGTGGGTTGTGTGTATGCGCTGCTGCTGCGTTGCGCTTTGGCGATTAAAAGCTCGGCCATGGCTCCCCCCCGTTCCGGTTGTCGCGGTTTGTAGATTTGTTGACTCGCGTTTCCCGAAGCATAGGTACCTGGGCACATGCCGACATAGGCCAATTGACGGACAAAGCCCTCGGCTTCATGGACGGAGGCGGCACTGTAGGTCGTGTGCGTGTGATTGGCGCGATACTGGCCGCTTACGTTTGCTTCTTGCCTACACGCTGATCGCCTTGCCAGCCATGTCCAACGCCAACCCAAACTCGAACAACACAGTCTTGATCCGCCAGTTGTCTTCTGTCGATGCAGCTGACGTGGCGGACTACCGCGCCATTCGTCTTGCTGCGCTCAAGGATTCGCCCGACGCATTCGGTTCAACCTACGAGGCCGAGGTCGGGCTCTCGACGGAAGCGTTTGCCGAGCGCTTGGCGACCACCATCGTGCTGGGCGCCTATGCGGGAACCGGCAGCGACGCACGCATCGTCGGCATGGTCGGCTTCAAGCAGCAAACGATAGCGAAGCTCGCGCACAAGGGTTTTGTGTGGGGCTTTTACGTGGCGCCGGCCGCGCGCGGGCGCGGCGTGGGCGTGGCGCTGGTGGAGCGCATCGTGGCGGCGGCAACGGGGCTCGTCCAGCAACTCACGCTGTCGGTGGTACGCGGCAACGATGCAGCGCTGGCACTGTACGAGCGTTGCGGGTTTGAGACCTACGGCGTGGAGCCGCGCGCGCTTAAATCCACCACGGGCTATGCAGACGAAGTGCTGATGGTGCGCTTCCTGCACGGCTGAACCTGTTGAACCTGTAGGTGCAGCGCCTACGCATGTGCGCAAGCGCTGCTGTACAGCGATCGTCGTACTGGCGCAGCTTCCCGCTGTTTTCTGTTAAGCCGCTGCAACATGCGGCGCCTTCAGCGGCACCGGGTTGCGCAGGCTCACGTTCAGCAGGTTCCAGCTGTTGATGGTGACGATCACAAAGCTCAGCTCGGCGATCTCCTCATCGCTGAAGTGTTCGCGCAGCCGGGCGAATTCTTCGTCGCTGGCATCGCTGTGCGGGGTGTTGGTGACCAGTTCGGCCCAGCGCAGTGCGGCGCCGCGCTCGCGCTCGGTAAAGAACGGCGCTTCGCGCCAGCCGGCCACGGCGTTCAGGTGGCGCGGGTCTTCGCCCATTTTGATAAGGTCGGCCCAGTGCATGTCGATGCAGAAGGCGCAACCGTTGATTTGCGACACGCGCAGCAGCACAAGGTCGACCAGCCTGGCGCCCAGCAAGTCGCGGCGCAGGCCGTTCGACAGGTTCAGCAGGTTGTTGAATGCCTTCGGTGCGAGTTGGAAGTAGGCAATGCGGGGGGCTTGCGACATACGTGGCTCCTGAGGGTTTGAGTTGATGAAGGAGCCGATGCAGGCGGCAGGTGGGTACCTTGCGTCGCTCCATACCCTGAAGACGCCTAGCGCGGCTGCGTTGTGACAGCCCCGCAAGAAAACTTTGTTTTTTTATGCGCCGATGCCGATGTGCGCCAGCTTGTCCGGATTGCGCACCACGTAGATGGCCACGATCTGGCCGTTCTCGATGACGAACGACTGCGCCGATTCCAGCTTGCCATCCACGTAGCGCAGCAGGCCGGGCTCGCCGTTCACGCGGGCGTGTACGTAGCGGACGTCGCCCATGGCGCGCACCAGCTCGCAGTAGATCTTGGTGATCTGACCGGCGTCTTGAATGATGCGCGTGAACGACGGCACCTTGCCGCCGCCGTCGCCCACGAGTTGCGCGTCATCTGCCAGCAGCGCGCGGATGGCATCGCGTTGGCCCGTGCGTGAGGCTTGCGCAAAGCGCTCGAGCAAGTCCCGATGCGCATCGGGCGCGACATCGAAGCGCGGGCGCTCCTGCTGCACCCGGTCTGATGCGCGGTGCACCATCTGCCGGCACGCGGCTTCGGTCTTGCCCAGCAGGGCGGCGATCTCCGAGTAATCCTGATCGAATACCTGGCGCATCAGAAACGCCGCGCGCTCTTCGGGCGACAGGCGCTCGAGCACCCACAGCAGGGCCATCGACACATCGCCTGCCAGTTCCACGGCGGTTTCGGGCGTGGGGGCGTGGCTTTCGGGTTCAACCAGCGGCTCGGGCAGCCACCAGCCGACGTAGGCTTCGCGCTCGGTCTTGGCGGCGCGCAGGCGGTCGATCGACAGGCGAGTGACCACCGTCACGAGCCATGCCTCGGCCGATTGCAGCGCGGTCTGGTCGGTTTGGTGCCAGCGCATCCAGGCGTCTTGCAGCACGTCTTCAGCGTCAGCGCGGCTGCCGAGCATGCGATAGGCAATCGCAAAGAGGCGGGGCCGGACGGCGGTGAAGGTCGTGTCTTCGCTGTCGGTGCGGGTGGTGCGGTCGGGGCTGGGCTTGGTCATGGCGGGCGTGTCGTCCGGGGATGATGCTCCCTAGACGGGCGGGCGAGATCGTTTGTGACCGGGTGCTTCGGTTATGCGGCGTTCGTCACATTCTGCGTATCGGCAGCCCTTACGGTTGCGCCGAGCCACGGCGCCAGCGCCTGCTGCAGCGTCATCAGGTCGATCGGTTTGCCGAGCAGGCGTGCGCCGGCAATGGGCTCGCCAATCTCGGCTTCCGTGCCATAGCCGGACATCAGCAGCACCTGCAGTTGCGGTTGCATGCGCAGCAGCGTGCGGGCGAGGTTCGCGCCGGATTGGCCGGGCAGGGTGAGGTCGGTCAGCAGCACCTGAACGGAGCGCGTGCGGGCCAGTGCAAGGGCGTCTTCGGCATTGACGGCGGCCACGCATTGCAGGCCGAAGGTGGTGAGCACGTTGCGCACCATGCGCGCCAGGTCATCACGCCGGTAGGGCTTGCCGAGCAGTGTCACACCCGGCGGCAGCCTGCCGTCGTGCTGCACCTCGTCACGCGGATAGCCCGAGACGAGCAGCACCGGCAGTGGCGGCACGCGCTGCGCGGCGCGTATCGACAGTTCGCTGCCCTTGATGGGGCCTGGCATGATCACGTCGGTAAACAGCAGGTCGATGGACGTGCCGCTGTTCATGAGGTCGAGCGCGGCCTGGCCGTTGGCGGCCGTGAGCACGCGGTAACCGAGTTGGGTCAGCATGTCGACGGCGGTCAGGCGCACGTCGGTATCGTCCTCCACCACGAGGATGGTCTCGCGCCCGCCCATGGGCGTAACGATGGTGTCGCGCAGCTCGACGGCATCGTCCGGGGCCGCCTCCGTGCAGCGCGGGAAGTAGAGCTGCACCGTGGTGCCTTGTCCGACTGTACTGTCGATGGCGATGTGCCCGCCGCTCTGCTTGACGAAGCCGAACACCATGCTGAGCCCCAGGCCCGTGCCGTGGCCGTCGGGCTTGGTGGTAAAGAAGGGCTCGAAAGCGTGTTCGACCACTTCGGGCGGCATGCCCACGCCGGTATCGGTGACGGAGAAGACAAGGTAGTCGCCGGGGGTAAGCTGATCACGCACGTCCGCCTGTGTGTTGTCGAGCGTGACGTTGTTGGCGGCAATGGTGAGCATGCCGCCGCCGCGCATAGCATCGCGTGCGTTGATGGCGAGGTTCAGCAGCGCGTTCTCGAGCTGGTTGCGGTCGGCCTGGACGTTCCACAAGTCGGCGGCCAGGTGCGTTTCCACCTTGATGGCTTCGCCCAGTGCGCGGTGCAGCATCTCGCTCATGCCTTGGACCAGCCGCGTCGGGTTGACGACCGCCGGCGAGAGCTGCTGGCGGCGCGCAAAGGCGAGCAGCTGCGCCGCCAGCGTGGCACCGCGCTGCACGGCACGCGTGGCGGCGGCAATCCGATGCTGCACGCGCGTGTTGTTCGGCGCCTCCACCGAGAGCATCTGCAGATTGCCGGCAATCACCTGGAGCACGTTGTTGAAGTCGTGGGCCACGCCGCCGGTCAGGTTGCCGATGGCTTCCATCTTCTGGGCCTGGCGCAATTGCGCTTCCACTTCGGCGCGGGCAGACAGCGCATCGGCCACGCGTTGCTCCAGCGTTTCGGTCAACTGGCGCAGGGCCTGTTCGGCAGCCTGCCGTTCGCGCTCGGTCTGCACGCGCTCGGTGGTTTCCACCACGATGGCCAGCACACCCGCCGGGCGGCCGGTGTCATCGGGCAGCGGGCTGTAGTAAAGATCCATCCACACGTCTTCGGGGCGGCCGTTGCGCAGCAGGACAAGTTCCTTGTCGCGGTACGACAGCGTGCCGCCACCGAGGCAGACGTCCATGACATGGCGGTTGAAGTCGGCCACTTCGGGCCAGCCCAGTTCAACGGGGCAACCCAGCAGATAGGGATGACGCCCGCCGGCAAACACGGCGTAGGCATCGTTGTAGACCATGTAGCCGTGGCGGCCCCACAGCATGACCAGCGGCACCGGACACGCCAGCACCATGTGCACGGCGGCACGCAGGCTGGGTGACCAGTCCTGGATCGGGCCCAGTTCAGTGGAGGCCCAATCGAATGCCAGCACGCGCTGCGCCATCTCACCGTTCCAGCCGAGGCAGTCATGGTGATGCGCGAGAAACGGCATAAGGTCTCCTGTCCGGCGGGCAGCACAGTGCACCCGAGTTGTGGTCATTCTAGAAAATCGGGAGGCCGGCCGGTGTCGGCAACAGACGGCTCAAAGCCATGCGGCGCACGCAGAAAACGTGCCTGAGGCGGCCGGCACGCTTTGCGCTGGCTGTCTATCATGTGCATCCGTGCCCGCGCAGCCATGCGCTTCGCACCAAGGTTTTCTACCCACCGACGCTCCAACAGCGAGGAGATTTCATGAAGTTGATCGGCATGCTTGATTCACCGTACGTGCGCCGCACGGCCATTTCGCTGAAGCTGCTCGGGCTGCCGTTCGAGCACGCGGCGGTCTCGGTCTTCCGGCATTTCGATCAGTTCAGCGCCATCAACCCCGTGGTCAAGGCGCCCACACTGGTGTGCGACGACGGCACCGTGCTGATCGACTCCACGCTCATCATCGATTACGCAGAAACGCTGGCAGGCCGCAGCTTGATGCCCGCCGCCATTGCCGAGCGCCAGCACGCGCTGCGCGTGATTGGCCTGGCGCTGGCCGCGTGCGAGAAGGCCGTGCAGATCGTCTATGAACACAACCTGCGCCCGAGCGAGAAAGTGCACGGACCGTGGGTCGAGCGCGTGCACAGCCAGTTGCTGGCAGCGGTGGAAGCACTGGAAGCGGAGTGGAAGGACGCGCCCTTGCCCGTCGAGGAGAATGAGCTGACGCAGGCCGGCGTCACAGTGGCCGTGGCCTGGGCCTTCATCCAGTTGATGGTGGCCGATCGCGTGCCGGCGGCGGATTACCCGCGCTTGGTGGCGTACTCAGTGGCGGCGGAACAGCTGGGCGCGTTCCGTGAGTTGCCGATGGATGCGGTTTGATGGCCGCTCAGGCCGCCTGTGGCTCGATGTTGGCCTGACGGTACAGCCCGCCCACCAAGTCGGATTCCGTGACGATGCCGGCCAGCCGGCCGTCGGCATCCAGCACCGGAATGTGGTGGTGGCCGGCGCTGGCAAACATCGGCACCAGATCCGACATGGGCGCGTTGGCGGCGATGGTCTGCACGCGCGTCTTCATGTGATCGGCCACGCGCGGGGGTGTGAGCGCGCCGATGCTGAACCAGCGGCGCAGCGTCTGGCGCATGTCCGCTGGCGCCAGGCCGAGTAGGTCGACACGCGTGACGATCCCCACCACGCGCCGTCCTTCGTCCACGACCGGCAATGCCTTGAAACCATGCTGGCGCAGCAGTTCCAATGCACGGGGGATCGACGTGCCGGCCAAGACCGTGACCACCGGCGTGGTCATGATGTCCGCGCAGGTGAGCGCCTGGAAGGTGCGCGTGTAGGCCTGCAGCTGCATCTCGCGCAGCACGGCTTCGATGTCTTCGGGGTCGATGTCGAGCAGCTCGCTCTGGCGGCGCAGCGCTGCCACGATGTCGGCGCGGGTGAACCCGGCCGCGGTAGGCGGACGCTCGGCAGCGGGCAGGCGCTGTGCGTGCGGATACCGGTGGCCCGTGGCCGCGTGGTACACCAGCGCGCCCACCAGCAGCAGCGCAGACTGGATCAGGATCGGCTCGAGCACGAAGCGATAGCCCAGGGCATGCACGGCCGGGCCGCCAATCACGGCGGTGAGCGCCACCGCGCCCGATGGCGGGTGCACGCAGCGCAGTGCGAACATGCCGGCAATGGCCGCCGAGATGGCCAGCGCAGAGGCAATCACCGGATCATTCACCAGCAGCGCGAACGTCACGCCCACGGTAGCCGCCACCAGGTTGCCGCCGATGATCGACCACGGCTGCGCGAGCGGACTGGCGGGCACCGCAAACAGCAGCACGGCAGAGGCGCCCATTGGGGCGACCAGCAGCGGGATCAGGGTGGAAGCGCCCGGCACCATCTTCATCATCGTGCCGGTAAAGAGGATGCCGACGAGGGCGCCGACTGCGGAACGGACGCGCTCGCTCCAGCGCACCGTCACGGGTGCAGGAATGAAGCTGTGGAGCCAGCGGCGCAGGGCGGGATGCAGGGATGAAGAGGACATGGTCGACGGACGGCGATTGCCCGGACCAGGCTTCACCAATGTCAAAGAATGCAGCCGGCGATTCTATCACGCCGTGACATAACTCACTGTTAGCGCTGTCATGACGCGGAATGCCCCAATGTAGGGCGAAGATCACGCGGATTTGTCAACGAAACGTCACCGTTGTTTCGTGGCGCGTGTCGAGACTGCCGCGCTTTCCAGCGCGCTCTGCGGGTTGCGAGCCCGCCGTACCATGGCCTTCACTGCCCGCCCCGCGTTTTCCCGCCCGCGTCTTTGCTCCAGCCTCGTTGCGCTGTTCGGTGCCCTCGCGCTCACCGCGTGCGGCGGCGATGACACCACCAGCAGCACGCCCGCTGCCACCACGCAGGCCATTCCGGCGCCGCCCGCAGACCCGGGCTTTGTCGACACAGCTGCCGTACCTGGTGCCTGAGGGCTCCCAGCAGATGCTTGCACGCGGCCAGGAGCTGGGCGAGAACCGCATCCTGGCGGGCATGCATTCACCGCTGGATGTGATGTCCGGCCGCATGATCGGCATTGCCGCCGCGGCGGCCAATCTGGTCGACCCGGCCAACGCCGCGCTCAAGGCGGCTGCCTTCACGCAGGCGCACACCGCGCTGATGGCGCAGACCGGCACCGATGCCACGACCTTCCCGGCGCTGGCCCAGTCGGGCACGCCGGCCACCGACCGCTTTGCCGACTACGCCACCAATCAGGCCAACTTCACGCGCCGGATGACGTTTGGCTTCTCGCAGATCAGCGCCACGACACTGGCGCCGGTGGTGCCCAAGGGCGCCGAGGTGCTGCTGGAAACGCGCTTCCCGTACCTGAGCGCCGACCAGCGCCGCGTGGTGCTCAAGACCACGGAGCTGGCGTCCGGCTACCCGGTGCTCGACGACGCCGAAGGCTGGGGCCGCCTCAACCTGTTTGCGGCTGCCGACGACTACGGCGCGTTCAACGGCAACGTGATCGTGTCGATGGACGCAACGCAGGGCGGCTTCAACGCGGCCGATACGTGGCGCAATGCCATCTCGGGCGCGGGCAAGCTCACCTTGCAAGGCACCGGCAGGCTGCGTCTGGCCGGCGCCAACACCTACACCGGCGGCACACAGGTCGCAAGCGGCGTGCTGGAAGCCGATTCGGCCAACGCATTCGGCACGGGCGATGTGTATGTCGGCGCTGGCACGCTGGCCGTCAACGCGCCGGCGGCGGTGGCCATTGCGGGCAAGTTCACCCAACTGCAGGGCACCACGCTCGACCTCGCCATCGGCCCGAACGGCCAGGGCAAGCTCAGCGTGGCCGGCCTTACCACCATTGCGGGCGGCACGCTGCACCTGAAGTTCGTGAACGGCTACACGCCCAAGGTGGGCGACACCATCGCCGTGGTGGATGGCGCGGGCAGCAACCGCCAGTTCTCGACGGTGGTGGTGGACGGCTTCCAGGCCACGGCCATCTACACGGCCACCGGCATCCAGGTTCACCTGGACGCCTGAACGTTCACCTGAGCGGCAGCAGCACGTCCGTCACGGCTTCGTGCTCGGGCACGTCGGGGTAAAAGCGCACGCGCTGGAACAGCAGCGGCGCGTCGCGCAATTCCTCGCCGCTGGCGGGCAGCCAGTCGGCATACAGGTACGCAACGCTCTGGCCGAGCGTGTCGTCGGAGCCCGTGTGGCGCAGCACGGCGTAGCGGCCGCCCGCCAGCGTCTTGCCCGCTACGCCCGCTGCATTGGGGGCGATCGGCGCGCGCGTGGCCGCGCAGATGTCCATGCGGAACGCCTCGGGCGGCACATCGTCGGGATTGTCGTAGACGACGTTGTACGTGGCCGAAACGCTCGGGTGCAGCCGATGCTCACGGCGCCAGACGATGAACGTGCGGAGAGTCTCGCTCAGGCGCGCGGGATCGCCGCGGTGCTCGATGGCGGCGACCGCGACGGCCTCGCGCTCGACGATCTCAACGGATTGGGTTTGCGGTTGTGCCGGCATGTGTTGGCTCCTGAGGGCGCGCAGCGCCTGTAGATCGGTAGCCCAGGGTGTCCACTGCGGCGCCGCCCGAAATGCCGACGGCGATTGCCCCGCCTGCCTGCGGAACGCCCGCGCAAATGCCTCCGGCCCTTCGTACCCGCACGCCAGTGCGATGTCGGTGATGCGCGCATCGTCGCGATAGGCGAGTTGATGCGCGGCGCGCTTCAGGCGCAGCAACTGCACATAGCGCCCGACGTTCATGCCGAACAGCAACGAGAACTGGCGGTGGAAGTGGTGCCGGGAAAACGCGGCCACCCCGGCCAGCCCGTCTACATCCAGCGTGTCTTCCAGATGCGCGTCGATGTGTGCAAGCACGGCGCGGAAGCGGGCGAGGTAGCGGTCGGTGGCGGTGGTCAGGTTGGGCTCCTGGGTGGCGATACGTTAGCGCGTGTGATACCGCCGTGCCTGACCGAAGTTGCGCAATGGGCGCTTGTCAGCGGCGGTGTATCGCATCTGAAACCATCCGGGGCACTGCACGGGCTGGAACGGGCCGGTGTGGGCGCGATGTTGCCGCAATGCGGCCTGCCAGCTTGCCTGGCGTGCACATTGCACGAAAGCGCCTCCCGCGCGTTTCGGCGGCGCGCGATGCGGCTTCCCTCCGACTCCCGCCGATCAGGAGATGCACCATGGCAACTTTTCTGGCCCTGCTGAACTTTACCGACCAGGGCATCCGCAGCGTGAAAGACACCACCAAGCGGGCGGCTGCGGCCCGCGAACTGGCCAAGGCGGCCGGCATCGACATGAAGGCGATCTACTGGACGCTGGGCCAGTACGACCTCGCCGTGATCTGCGAGGGCCCGGACGATGCCGCCATGACGGCCTTCGGGCTGGCGCTGGCCGCGGCGGGCAATGTCCGTTCGCAGACGCTGAGGGCGTTTTCCGCAGATGAGATGAACGGCATTCTCAGCAAGATGCCGTGAGCGCGGTATTACCAAGCACGCAACAAAAAACCGCCCCGAGAGGCGGTTTCTTGTCTGCAGCAGGGTGGCCTCAGGCAAACGCCTTGGCCGGCTCGCCGGCCAGGCCGGCCGCTTCGCGCAGCAGCAGGACCTTGTCGGTGGCTTCCCAGCTGAACTCGGGCTCTTCGCGGCCGAAGTGGCCATACGCGGCGGTCTTTTCGTAGACCGGGCGCAGCAGGTCCAGCATCTGCACAATGCCCTTCGGGCGCAGGTCGAAGTGCTCCTGCACGAGCTTGGCGATCTGCTCGTCCGGGATCACGCCCGTGCCTTCCGTGTACACCGTGATGTTGATCGGGCGTGCGACGCCAATCGCGTAGCTCACCTGCACCTGGCACTGGCGCGCCAGACCGGCGGCCACCACGTTCTTGGCCACGTAGCGCGCGGCATACGCCGCCGAGCGGTCGACCTTCGACGGGTCCTTGCCCGAGAACGCACCGCCGCCGTGCGGGGCGGCGCCGCCGTACGTGTCGACGATGATCTTGCGGCCGGTCAGGCCGCAGTCGCCTTGCGGGCCGCCGATGACGAAGCGGCCGGTCGGGTTCACCAGGTACTTGGTCTCGGCCAGCATGTGCGACGGGAGCACCGGCTTGATGATCTCTTCGATCACGGCTTCGCGGATGGCCTCTTGCGACATTTCCGGCGCGTGCTGGGTGGACAGCACCACGGTATCGACGCTGTGCGGCTTGCCATCCACATAACGCACCGTCACCTGCGACTTGGCGTCCGGACGCAGCCAGGGCAGGCGGCCGTCGCGGCGCAGTTGCGACTGGCGCTCGACCAGGCGGTGCGCGTAGTAGATCGGGAAGGGCATCAGCTCGGGCGTTTCATCGCACGCGTAGCCGAACATCAGGCCCTGGTCGCCGGCGCCCTGGTTGAGGTAGTCGTCCGATGCGCGGTCGACGCCCTGGGCAATGTCCGGCGATTGCTTGTCGTAAGCGACGAGGACGGCACAGCCCTTGTAGTCGATGCCGTATTCGGTGTTGTCGTAGCCGATGCGCTTGATGGTTTCGCGCGCAACGTGGATGTAGTCGACGTTGGCCGTCGTGGTGATTTCACCCGCGAGCACCACCAGGCCGGTGTTGCACAGCGTTTCTGCTGCGACGCGCGCATATTTGTCCTGGGCGAGGATGGCGTCCAGGATGGCGTCGGAAATCTGGTCGGCGACCTTGTCGGGATGGCCCTCGGAGACCGACTCCGAGGTGAAGAGGAAGTCGTTTGACACGGCTGTTAGCTCCAGATTGGCTATCACGTTGCCAATCCGTTGAGCCACGGCCGGCGACGCTTTAGCGGTATTTAGCAACCTTGCCGAGGTTTGTGGCCAAGCAAGGATTCGCCCCGCAAGTTGTCAGTTAACTCGGCGAATCGCGTTATTATACGCGGCACTTTTCGGGGCCGCAGCAAGGCCTGTCAAGACCCTGCTCCCCTGTCGACTGCGACCAACACATTGCTGCGACCGCACGCATGACCTTCCTGTTCTGGCTGTTTTCACGCTTGCCCCTATCCGCGCTGCAGGCGCTGGGCGGCTGGCTGGGGGCGCTGGCGGCCAAGGTGCCCGGCCGCTATCACGACCGGCTCATTGCCAACTTCCGCCACGCCTATCCCGACGTCACGCCCGCCATGCTCAAGGAGGCTGGGCGATCCGCCGGCCGCATGGTGTTCGAGATGCCCTACTTCTGGGTGCGCAAGAACGGGGCGGACGTCGCCCCTCACCTGTTCGACGTGTGCCGGACGGTCGTCGAGCGCGCGCTTGCAGATGGGCGCGGCCTGATCTTCCTGACGCCGCACCTGGGCTGCTTTGAAGTGCTGCCGCAGGCCTATGCGCGTGAGCACCCCGTCACCTCGCTGTTCAAGCCGCCGCGCAAGGCAAGCCTGCGCGGCTGGATTGAAACCATGCGGGCGGGACCGAACATGCAGATGGCACCGGCAGACCCGCGTGGCGTGCGCATGCTGGTGCGCGCACTCAAGCGCGGCGAGGCCGTCGGCATCCTGCCCGACCAGACCCCCACCGCCGGCGAGGGCGTATGGGCGCCGTTCTTCGGCAAGCCCGCCTATACGATGACGCTGGTGCACCGTTTGCATCGGCTCACGGGTGCACCCGTCGTGGCATTGTTTGCCGAACGGCTGCCGCGCGGCGCAGGCTATCGCCTGCACTTGGAGGAGATTGGCGATCTGCCCGAAGACGCAACGCAGGCCGCCACCCGCATCAATGCCGCCGTCGAACGGTTGATTGCCGTGGCGCCGACGCAATATCTCTGGGGCTATAACCGCTACAAGCATCCCAAGGGCGCGGACGCTCCGCCCGCTGCCTGACACTGCTGCCTTTATGGAACGTCTCTCTGCCAAACTCGGACTCGGCTTCTTGTGGCTGCTGTCCTTCCTGCCGTACGGCTTTGTCGCGCGTTTTGGCGAAGGCCTGGGCGGGCTGCTGTACCGCATTCCCAATGGCCGCCGCCGCGTGGTGCTGGCCAACTTGCGCGCGTGCTTTCCCGAGAAGTCCGAAGCCGAGCGCGAAGCCATGGCGCACGAAGTCTTCCGCAAGGTCTTCCGCAGCTTTGCCGAGCGCTCGTTTGCGTGGTTCGCGTCGGAAAAGCGCCTGATGCGCGTGGTGAAGATCGACGACCAGGCCAATCTGCCAGCGCTGCACGGCCAGCCGCACATTCTCGTCACGCTGCATCTGTCGGGCGTGGAGATCGGCGCGCTGGCGCTCACCGACTACCTGCGCAAGCACGTCGGCAACGCCGGCTGCTCGCTGTACACGCGCATGGCCAACCCGGTGCTCGATGACGCCATCAAGGCGCTGCGCAGCCGCTTTGGCGCGACCATGGTGTCGCGCAACGAAAACATCCGCCAGATCATGCGTACCATCAAGCGCGGCGAGGCGCTGCAGCTCATCTCCGACATGGATTTCGGCGAGCGCGACTCGGAGTTCGTGCCATTCTTTGGTGTACCGGCGCTCACGCTCAACGCCATCCCGCGCATGGCATCGATGACCGGTGCCAAGGTCGTGCCGATGTACACCGAGATCCTGCCCAACTACGAGGGCTACGCGCTGCGCATCCTGCCCGCGTGGGAGAACTACCCCACCGGCGATCTGACCGCCGACACGCGCCGCATGAACGCCTTCTTTGAAGACGCGATACGCCCGCGCATCACCGAGTACTACTGGGTGCACAAGCGCTTCAAGCACCGTCCCGAGGGCATGCCGGGCATTTATTGATGCGGGGAGCCGGCCCGCGCCAACCCCGGCCGGCTCCCTTTAGAATGGGTGTTTTCCGAACGCTCATCGCCGCATCTGTGCGGCCAGCCATGAAACTGCACTTCACCAAGATGCACGGCGCGGGCAACGACTTTGTCGTGCTCGACGGCATCCAGACCCCGATCGACTTCACGCCCGAGCAATGGGCTGCCATTGCCGACCGCCACTTCGGCGTGGGGGCGGACCAGCTCCTGCTGGTCGAGCGTTCGACACGGCCCGATGTCGACTTCCGTTACCGCATCTTCAACCACGACGGCGGCGAGGTGGAGCACTGCGGTAACGGCGCACGTTGCTTCGTCAAGTTCGTCACCGACCGCGGTTTGACCGACAAACGCACCGTGCGTGTGGAAGTCATGAACGGCATCGCCACGCTGACGATGCAGGACGACGGCCAGGTCACAGTCGACATGGGCGCACCGGTGTTCGAGGCGGCGCGCCTGCCGTTCCTGCCTGAAGGCCTGCCCACCCGCACCCAAGGCGACGACACGCAGCACGCGCTGCAGATCAACGGCCGGACCGAATGGCTGTCGACCGTGTCGATGGGCAATCCGCACGCCGTGCAGATTGTCGACGATACGGAAGCCTTCCCCGTGCTGGAAGATGGCCCGCTGATCGAATCGCATGCCGTGTTTCCGCGTCGCGTGAATGCGGGCTTCATGCAGATCGTCGATCGCCATTCCGTGCGCCTGCGCGTGTACGAGCGCGGCGCGGGGGAGACGCTCGCCTGTGGCACCGGCGCGTGCGCAGCGGTGGTGGCCGGCATCCGCCGCGGCCTGCTCGATTCACCCGTCAAGGTGGCCACGCACGGCGGCGACCTGACCATCGCGTGGGCGGGCGATGGCCAGCCGGTCATGATGACGGGCCCCGCCACGACCGTGTTTGAAGGCACGCTGGATCTGGATGCGCTCAAGCTGACCGCTGCCCACTAGGCGCGCGGGAACTGCCCATTCGCCTGTCTGAACAACAAGGAGACACCGTGGCATCCAACGGCAAGAACCCCATCGACGACTGGTATTTCGACGGCAGCAGCAAGTTCAAGATCGCCAAGTTCGATCCTGCCGCCAAACCGTGCACCACGGGCAGCAAGGCGGGTGACCTGGCGCGGCTGGCCGAACTGTCTGCGCGCATTGAGGCGCTGCAGGACATCTTCTATGCCGAGCACCGCCGCAAGCTGCTGGTCGTGCTGCAGGGCATGGATACTGCGGGCAAGGATGGCACCGTACGCACCGTATTCCGTGCGCTCGACCCGCTCGGCCTGCGCGTGGTGGGCTTCAAGGTGCCCACGCCGCTGGAGTTGGCGCATGACTTCCTGTGGCGGATCCATGCGGAGGTGCCGGCCGCAGGCGAGATCGTCATCTTCAATCGCAGCCATTACGAAGATGTGCTTGTCACCCGCGTGCATGGAGACATCGATGCCGCCGAGAGCAAGCGCCGCTACGCTCACATCAATGCTTTCGAGCAGATGCTGACCGAGACCGATACCACCATCGTCAAGTGCTTTTTACATATCTCCAAGGAGGAACAGCGCGATCGGCTGCAGATGCGTATCGACGATCCGCAGAAGCACTGGAAGCTCGGGATGGCGGACATTGAAGAACGCAAGTTCTGGGAAGACTACATGGCCGCCTACGAAGACGCGATCAATGCCACAGCCACCCCGCACGCGCCGTGGCACATCATTCCAGCGAACTCCAAGTCGCATCGCAGCCTGATGGTGGCGGAGATTCTGCTGCAGGTGATGGAGCGGTTGCAGCCGGAATATCCGGTGGGGAATCCGGCGTTCTTGGGGTTGAAGATCGAATAGGGTGGTGGTTTGCGGCTCTTGCGCTGATGGTGCATCCCTCGCATCGGCCGCGGCAGGAGGATGAGCCACAAAAAACAAAACCCCGGCGAACAACATCCACCGGGGTTTTTTAACGCGGCAAAAACTCAGATCGCGCTAACGCCGTATTTATCCCGATAAGCAGCAGCCTTTTCCCGATACCCAGCCAGCGCCGGGTCGCCAGCGTTATCCAGATACCCCAGCAAATCATCCAGATTCGCAATCGACACCACCGGCATGCCGTACTGCGCCTGCACATCCTGCACCGCAGAGCGCTCGCCGATATCCACGGCGTTGCCGCTGCGCTCCATCCGATCCATCAGGATCAGCACAGCAGCCGGGGTCGCGCCGGCGGCGCGAATCAGCTCGACGGACTCGCGCACCGAGGTGCCGGCAGAGATCACGTCATCGACGATCACCACCCGGCCCTGCAGCTTCGCGCCGACCAGGCTGCCGCCTTCGCCGTGGTCCTTGGCTTCCTTGCGGTTGTACGCAAAGCCCACATTCCGGCCCAGGCCCGCCAAGGCTACGGCGGTGGCCGACGCGAGCGTGATGCCCTTGTAGGCCGGCCCGAACAGCATGTCGAACTCGACACCCGAGTCCAGCAGGGTTTTCGCATAGAATTGCGCGACTTGGCCCAGCAGGGCGCCGTCTGCGAACTTGCCGGCGTTAAAGAAATAGGGCGACGTCCGCCCCGCCTTGGTCACGAATTCCCCGAATGACAGCACGCCGGCCTCCACCGCAAAGCGGATGAAGGATTGGCGCAACTCGCTGTTTTGGCTCATCTTTTTTTCTCTGGTCCGCAAAAAAGTCCCGCCATGTTACGCATCATTTCCGCCAACCTCAACGGCGTTCGCTCCGCTGCCAGCAAAGGCTTTTTTGATTGGATGGGCAAGCAGGACGCCGATTTCGTCTGCGTGCAGGAACTGAAATGCGCGCAAGACGACATGACCCCGGAATTTCTGGCGCCGCACGGCTACCACGGCGTGTTCCAGCACGCGGTAAAGAAAGGCTACAGCGGCGCGGGCCTGTACACGCGCCACAAGCCCGACGAAGTCATCGTCGGCTTCGATAACGGCGAGTTCGATGCCGAAGGCCGCTACGTCGAGGCCCGCTACGGCAAGCTGTCGGTCATCTCGGTCTACGTGCCGTCGGGCTCCAGCGGCGAAGAGCGTCAGCAGGCCAAGTTCCGCTTCATGGACCTGTTCATGGAGCACCTCAAGGACCTGCGCCACGAAAAGGGCCGCGAGGTCGTGCTGTGCGGCGACGTCAACATCGTCCACAAGGAAATCGACATCAAGAACTGGAAGGGCAACCAGAAGAACTCCGGCTGCCTGCCCGAAGAGCGCGCGTGGCTGACCAAGCTCTTCGATGAGGTCGGCTACGTGGACGTGTTCCGCACGCTCGACCAGCGCCCCGAGCAGTACACGTGGTGGAGCAACCGCGGCCAGGCATACGCAAAGAACGTCGGGTGGCGTATCGATTACCAGATCGCCACGCCGGGCATTGCCGCCACGGCACGCCGCGCGTCGATCTTCAAGGACATCAAGTTCAGCGACCACGCGCCGCTGACGATCGATTACGACACGAAGCCGCACTGGTAAGCGGCACTAAAAGCACTTCATAGCGCTGCCGCGGAAATGTCTTCGTCAGCCGCTACAATGCAAACCTCACGCGCCGGCATCGCTTGCCGGCGTTGTCTTTGGCCCCCAGTTTTTTAGCGAGATCACCATGGCATTCAAGGTTTTCGTCGACGGTCAGGAAGGCACCACCGGCCTTCGCCTGCTCGATTATCTGTCGCAGCGCGACGATATCGAGCTGCTGCGCATCGCCGAAGACAAGCGCAAGGATTCTGCCGAGCGCGCCAAATTCCTGAATGCCGCCGATGTCGCATTCCTGTGCCTGCCGGACGTCGCCTCGCGCGAGGCCGTCTCGCTGGTCAACAACCCGAACACCTGCATCATCGACGCCAGCACCGCGTTCCGCACGTCGGACGACTGGGTCTACGGCCTGCCCGAACTGGCCCAGGGCCAGCGCGAGCGCCTGCGTAACACCAAGCGCATCGCCGTGCCGGGCTGCCACGCCAGTGCGTTCGTGCTGCTGATGCGTCCGCTGGTGGACGCGGGCATCGTCCCGGCCGACTACCCGGTCACCGCGTTCTCGCTGACCGGCTACAGCGGCGGCGGCAAGCAGATGATTGCCGACTACCTCGCCGCCAATAACCCGAAGCTCGACAGCCCGCGTCCGTACGCGCTGGCGCTGGCGCACAAGCACCTGCCGGAGATGCGCGTGCAGAGCAAGCTGTCGCTCGCACCGATCTTCACGCCGGTCGTCGGCAATTTCCTCAAGGGCCTGGCCGTGACGATCGGCCTGCACCCGCAACACCTGGCGCGCAAGGCGAGCCCGGCGGACATCGCCCGCGTGCTGGCCGATTACTACCAGGGCGAGCAGTTCATCCGCGTGGCGCCGGCCGACAACGTTGCGACGCTCGACAACGGCTTCTTCGATGTGCAGGGCGCCAACGACACCAACCGTGCCGACCTGTTCGTGTTCGGTTCGGACGAGCGCATGGTCGTCACCGCGCGTCTGGACAACCTGGGCAAGGGCGCGGCGGGCGCAGCGGTGCAATGCATGAACGTGCATCTCGGTGTGGATGAGGCGACGAGCCTGCATGTGGAAGCGCCGGTTCCCGCAGCAGGCGCCGAGCACACCGTGCGCGAAGCCGCGCCGGGTTTCGCGAGCTGATCGCCGCCTGAGCGGAAACGAAAAACGCGCCTTCGGGCGCGTTTTTCTTTGGCCGTTTTGACGACCCGCGGCTTACTTGCTCTGCGCCCCCGCCGGGATGTTGAAAAACATGCCGCCGCCGTTGCCGCCAGCCATCACGCTCGGCGTCACGCCGTTCCATTTCTCGATGGCGGCACGTTCGAGCTTCAAGCGTTCCCAGGCGAGCAGCCGGTCATCCAGCGACGAGGCGAGCGCATGGTTGGCAGCGGCTTCGCCTTCGGCAATCGCCACTTTCTTCTTGGCCTCGGCCTGGGCGGAGCGCACTTCATTTTCAGTGCGGATCGCGTCTTGGATGGCCTTGGTCTTGGCGCTCACTGCATCGAGCAGCGCACGCGGCGGGCGCAGCGAGCCGACGATGCCGAACTGCTTGATCGACACGCCCAGCGGTGCGAGCCGCGTGTCCAGCTCCTTGGTCAGCCGCGCGACAAACTCTTCCTTCTTGCCGCCGTTCACGTCGTCAAAGTTGTATTCCGAGCCCATGGCGACGATCACGTTGCGCGCGGTGTCGCGCAGGTAGCCGTGCGTGAACGTCTCGATGCGATCGGCGCGGAAGTTGGTGTAGAAGGCCGGCACCTTCTCGCGATCGAGTTGGTACGAGACGGCCACGTCCACGTTGACGGGCACGGCGTCCTTCGTGTTGAACGTCAGTTCTTCGTTGAGCGCGCGGCCTTCGTTCACGTCTTGCGTCCAGATCACGCGCTGCACGTAAGTCGGGTACTGAATGATCGCGGTCTGCACGGGGTTGTAGAACACGAACCCGGTGACGACGTTTTCATGCGTGATGCCGCGATCGACGAGCCGGTTGATCTTGATGCCCGTGTAGCCGGGCGGAATGATCTGCCAGTTCAGCAGGAAAGTCCGCCCGATCACCAGCGCCGCGACGGCGCCGAAGACGAGCGCGAGCAGTTTGACCGGCAGCTTGCTTGCCGTGACTTCAGGCATGAGGGTTCCCCTTGCTTGTTGGATTGCTTCTGAGGTGTGGCTGGCGGGGTGGGCGCTGCTTACGCAGCGGCCCACTTGCTGGCGCAGGAATCGTCAGCGATTCCCGTCAGGGATGGCCGCGCCCGGTGGGCGGGTGGTGGCAAGCGAGCTTGCCAATGGCGATGAGGCGGTGAGCTTCAATACGGCCGAGATGGCGCATTGCGATGCCCGGATGTTGCGATGCACAAAGTATAGGTCGGCGCCGGAATTTTGCTCCCCTCCGGAAGCACTAGAGCACCACTTCGAATGCCCGGCACAGGGCCGCCGAATCAGGCGTCACCGGGGTTGATGCGCCCAGGGTTCCAGCCCAGCGCGTTGTACATGTGATAGCGCGCGATGCCGATCCACTCGTGCAGTGCGAAGTCGGTCAGCGCAAAGTTGTATGCCATCGGCAAGGGCGACGCCGCGGCCTGCAGATCGTCGGCGCGCACGGGGACCGGCGCCATGCCGAAGTGCGTGAAATACAGCAGGCTGCGCCGCAGATGGATGGCCGATGAAACGAGCACGGTGCGATCAGCGCCGTATTGCGCCAACACCGTGCGCGAGAATTGCGCGTTCTGCCACGTGTTCATGCTCTGGGGCTCTATGAGCACGTCGTCCTTGGCGACGCCCAGCCTGACAAGCTCGCGCTGATACACGGTGGCTTCCGGCGAGCCATGGTGACGTGCATCGCCGCCGCTGACGAGGATCTTGCAATCGCCATCTGACTTGCGGCACGCCTGGTACAGCTGTGTGGTTTCCACCAGCCGCGGATACGAGAACAGCCCCGGCTCGACCGAGTCGCCCACGCGGAATGTGCCCGCGCCCAGTAGCACGATGGCGTTGCGCGCGCCCCATTGGACATGGGGCTCGTTCTCGAACGGCTTTTCCAGCGAATCGAGCAGCCACGCGGGCACCGGCCCGCAGCCGATCGCGATCACCAGCACACCGGAGAACACCGCCAGCCCGCGCGCAGCCCGACGTCGGCCGCGTGCTGCGCACACCGTTGCCACGATCACCAGCACACACAGGATGGTCAGACTCACGGGTTCCTCCAGGTTGGCGCCGCACACGCGCAAGTGAGCACCCATCGTAAAGAGGAATGGCCGGTTGCGCGACCCGTCTGCTTACGGGGTTGTTTCGGCTGGCTGCGGATCGGCTGACGGCGCCAGTACGTTGTGGATGGCGGGTGTCGACGGCGGCGTTCGTGCCGGTGGCGTCCTGCTGGGGCTGCTGCTGCCGCATCCGGCCGCGCAGACAAGAAACCTCGCACATCGACGAGATTTTTTTGGGGGGCTGCACGATATGCTGTGCGCAAAACCAGCTACCGATGTGACTTTCCAGCGCATCTTGATGGAACCGGTGACTGATCAGACATCAATGCGCCAATTACCTAGCCATTATTACCGCCGCCGCATCGGCCGCATCGGCGCCTCATCGCCATTATCAACAGGTGCGGCGCCCAGATATTGCATGTTCGACCGATATTCGGGCAGCTTCGCCATCGTCATATGGCGGGCGTCGGCAAACAGCGTGAGCGTTTCGGGCAAATGGCGCGACAGCACGGCCATGCGCGTGCGTCCCGACGGGTGCGTCGACAGAAACTGCTTTTGCTCCGTCCCGCCGATCGATCCCATTTTTTGCCACAGCGTGAGCGCGGCGCGCGGGTCGTAGCCGGCGCGGGAAGCGATGTCCATGCCGACCAGGTCGGCCTCGGTTTCCTCCGCCCGCGAGAAGGCCAGCAGGTGCATCTTGGCGCCTTCACCCAGGTCCGTATCGCCCCGGTTGCCGAAGCCGAACAATTGCGAGATGACGTTGGCGCCCAGGTTGGTGATTTCACGCTGGCCGGCGCGGGCGCGGGCGTGTTCGCGCAACGCGTGGGCGATCTCGTGGCCGAGTGCCATGGCGAGTTCGTCGTCCGTCAGCTTGAACTGTTCGAGGAGACCCGAAAACACGGCGATCTTGCCGCCGGGCATGCAGAACGCGTTCACCTGCGACGAGCCGATCAAGTTGACGTCCCACTGCCAATGCGTGGCGTCGGGGTTCCAGCGCGGTGCCTGAGGTGTGAGCCGTTTGACGATGCCGCGGATGCGGATCAGATCCGGCACGTTGTCGGGCGCCAGCGCGCCTTCGTGGGCCGCGTTGTCGATGATCCCCTGATATTCGGCCAGCGCGCGCTTATCGATTTCCTCGGCCGGAATGACGAGCCGGATGTTGGGCGATGTGGTAGTGGGCGCTTCCAGCTTCACGCCGTCGGCGGGTACGGGCAGCGGGCCGTCCATGGCGGTTGCCCACGCAGATAGCGCGAGGCCGATTGCGGTCAGCAGGGAGCGTGTGACACGGGGCATATAGGTGAGGGGACGGATCCGTGCGACATAATATCGGCCAACGCCGCGCGCCACGCTACGTGGCAACCCGCATTCGCCTTCGCCACCGGCCCGCCGCATGACCTTCCACGATTACCTCGATATTTTTCGCAACCGCCGCATCGGCGCCATGTTGTTGCTGGGCTTTGCCTCCGGCCTGCCGCTGGCGCTCACCTCGGGCACGCTGCAGGCCTGGATGACGGTGGAAGGGCTGGATATCCGCACCATCGGGTTGTTCTCGCTGGTGGGGCAGGCGTACATCTTCAAGTTCCTGTGGGCGCCGCTGATGGACCGCTTCACACCGCCATTGATGGGCCGCCGGCGCGGCTGGCTGGTGCTGACGCAGGCCGGGCTGGTAGCGTCGATTGCGGCCATGGCCTTCACGCCGCCGCATGCCGCGCTCTGGGCGCTGGCTGGGCTGGCGGTGCTGGTGGCGTTTTTATCCGCGTCGCAGGACATCGTCTTCGATGCCTACAGCACCGATGTGCTGCATACGAGCGAGCGCGGCGTCGGCGCGGCCGTGAAGGTGCTTGGCTACCGGCTGGCGATGCTGGTGTCGGGTGGCCTGGCGCTGTATCTGGCCGATCGCGTGATGGGCTGGAGCAACATGTATCTGCTGATGGCCGGGCTGATGGCGCTGGGCATCATCACGACGCTGTGGTCGCCCGAGCCGGAGGTGTCGGCTCGCCCACCGCGCAGCCTGCAGGAAGCCGTGGTGGGGCCGCTGCGAGACTTCTTCTCCCGCCGTGGCGCCTGGGCGCTGCTGGGGCTGATCGTGCTCTACAAGCTGGGCGACGCGTTTGCGGGCAGCCTGTCGACCACGTTCCTGATCCGCGGCGTCGGCTTTTCCGCCGGCGAGGTCGGCATCGTCAACAAGACGCTCGGCTTGGCCGCCACCATCGTGGGCGCACTGTATGGCGGCACGCTGATGGTGCGGCTCGGGCTGGTGCGAGCGCTGCTGCTTTTTGGCGTGCTGCAGGCGGTGTCGAACCTGGGCTACTGGGTGCTGGCCGTGACGCCGCAGCACCTGTGGACGATGGCGGTGGCCATCGGCATCGAGAACATCTGCGGCGGCATGGGAACGGCGGCCTTTGTGGCGCTGCTGATGGCGCTGTGCAACCGGTCGTTCTCGGCGACGCAGTATGCGTTGCTGTCAGCGCTGGCTTCCATCGGCCGCGTGTACGTTGGGCCCACCTCGGGCTACCTCGTGGAAGCCTACGGCTGGCCCGCGTTCTATCTGATGACCGTGGTGTTTGCCTTCCCGGGCCTTGCGCTGCTGTGGTGGATGCGCGGCACGATCGGCCGCTACGAAGCCGAGCAGAACGAACGCGCCTTGGAGGCCAAAGCGGCCAAGGCCGCGTCAGCCTGATCGTCTAACCCAAGCGGTTCGAGCGGTCGGCATCGGCAAAGCCGGTCAGCGGCAGTGCTGCATCGATGCCTTTGCCCAGCGCGATGGCCTTGAACAGCTCGCCCATTTCTGCTTCCGACAGCAGTTTCTGCACGGCATTGGCCGCCGGCAGAAACTGCATCGGATCGGACGGATCAAGTGTCATCAGCAGCTCACCCACGCCGGCGCTCAACAGAAAGCGCGCCTGGCTCGTGTAGCCGAGCAGTTCCAGCCCGGCTTCCTGTCCCGCCTGGGCAATCCCCGAAAAATCGACGTGCGCGGTGATGTCCTGCAGGCCTGGCAGCCAGAACGGATCGTCATGCGCGTGCTGGCGGTAGTGGCACATGAGCGTGCCGTTGGCGCGGTGCGCGTGGTAGTACTCGGCAGCCGGGAAACCGTAGTCGATCAGCAGCAGCAGGCCGCGTTCAAGCGCTGCGCCGGTGCTGCGGATGAAGCCCTCGGCGGCCTCATGCGATTCGGTAACGAAATCATCCGTGCCGGGCAGGGCGGCCAGCTTGGCTGGGACCTCTGACGGATCAACAAGCCGGTCTTCCCATTGCAGGCCGTGCTCCGCATCTAGCATCACGCCGCGCTGGTGCCACATGCCGCCGCGCCGCGCCCACAGCGACACGGGCATCGCATCGAGCACTTCATTACCGATCATCACGCCGGTGAACGGCGCGGGCAATGTGTCGTGCCACTGCGCCAGGGCGCCCAGGTCGGGGCCGAGCGCAGTCAGACGCTCCTGCTGGCGCTGGCGCAGCTCGCCGGAGAGTTCGACGATGCCGTAGCTGTCGGGCCGCACGCTCAGCGCATCCAATTCGATAAGGATGTCGGCGGCCAACTTGCCGGTGCCGGCGCCAAATTCCAGCACGTGACGCTGGCCTTCGGGCAATGCCTGCAGCACCTGCGCGAGCTGGTGCGCCACGGTGCGGCCGAAGAACGGCGTCAGTTCGGGCGCGGTGATGAAGTCGCCGCCGTCCTCCACGCGGCGGCCGAATTTGGCCGCGCCGCCGCTGTAATAGCCCAGGCCGGGCGCGTAAAGCGCCAGTTCCATGTAGCGGTCGAACGAAAGCCAGCCCCCGGCGGCCGCAATGGCGTCGGCGATCACGGCGAACAGGTGCGCGGACTGCGCCTGCGCCGCCTCGTTGGGAAGCGGTAAACTCACGGTTTTGCTCATCGGCGAATTGTAAACAATGGCGCAGACGCTCAACCAGTCAACTGCGGAATCGACCGCAGAATCCGCTACACAGCAGCGCATCGCTCTCGTCACAGGCGCAGGCCGTCGCGTGGGGCGCGTCATTGCCCTGGCCCTGGCCCGCCACGGCTGGGATGTGGCAGTGCATTGCCACCGCTCGCGCACGGAGGCCGACGCCGTGGCCGCCGAGATCACTGCCATGGGCCGGCGCGCCGCCGTGCTGCAGGCCGACCTCTCGGACGAAGCTGCCGCCGGCCGCCTGATCGCCGATTGCAGCGCTGCACTGGGTACGCCCACGTGCCTGGTCAACAACGCGTCGCTGTTCCAGTACGACGTCGCGACCAGCTTCAGCTATGCGTCGCTCGATACGCACATGCGCACCAACGTGGCGGCGCCGCTGCTGCTGTCGCGCGAGCTGCACCGTGCGCTGACTGCCGATGGCGCCGAGCACCGCGGCGTCGTCATCAATCTGCTCGACCAGAAGCTCGATAACCTGAACCCGGATTTCCTCTCTTACACGTTGTCGAAGGCGGCGCTGTCGACCGCCACGATGCAGCTTGCGCAGGCGCTGGCGCCCGCGCTGCGCGTGGTGGGCGTGGCGCCGGGCATCACGATGGTGTCGGGCGACCAGTCGCAAGGCGGGTTTGCACGCGCGCACCAGATGACGCCGCTGGGCCAGTCGTCCACGCCGGAAGACATTGCCGAGGCGGTGTGCTACCTCGCCACCGCCCGCGCCGTCACCGGCACCACGCTGTTCGTCGACGGAGGCCAGCACCTGATGCCGCTGGCACGCGACGTGATGTTCCTGACTGAATAAACAACTCCTCCCCCGGACGCTCCCATGCTTTCCCTGCTATCCCACCCGCGCCTGTCGCACTGCCGCCGCATGTTCCTGCGCAACTACGAAGTGCAGATCAACATCGGCGTGCATGAATTCGAGAAGAAGGGCGAGCAGCGCGTCCTGATCAACATCGAGCTGTACGTGCCGCTGGAGCATTCGTCGCCCACGGAAGACAAGCTGCATGAAGTGGTGGATTACGACTTCATGCGCGAGACCGTGGCGCGGCGCATGGCGCAAGGCCATATCCATCTGCAGGAGACGCTGTGCGATGACGTGCTGGCGGCGATGCTCAAGCACCCGCATGTGCTGGCCGCGCGGGTGTCGACGGAGAAGCCGGATGTGTATCCGGATTGTGAGTCGGTGGGGGTGGAGGTGTTTCGGATCAAGGAACAGGCTTAAGCGCTTGTTCTTCTCTGCACCACCGGCGTTTGTGGTGCATCCCTTGTTTCGTCCCTTACCGGGGCTGACTCACTTTCTTTGTCTTGCCAAAGAAAGTAAGCAAAGAAAGGCGCGCCCGATGCGGCGAAAGATTCCTTGAATTTATGTCGCAAGGAGGGGAAGGGAAAAACTCGCTGCGCTCAAACAGTTTCCCTTCCTTTTTCCTCCTTGCAACAGAAATTCAAGGCGTCGCATAGGGCAGGGTACGGCCACACCGTCTGTTCGCGGGTGTTGGCGGTCCGATTTTTTTAATGGCGGTTCAAGCCGCCGTCGCGTATTCGCGGCGCTGGGCGTGCAATGCGCCTGCGACGCTGGCCAGGAGGTCCAGGGCCAGATGTGCCGTGATCCCGCCCTTGTCGTGGCGCGGGTTGTATTCCACCAGTTCGAATGCGGCAAACCGTGCGTCGCGTGCGCACGCGGCGAGTGCTTGCGCCATGCCCTGCGCGGTGAGCCCGTCTGTTTCGGGCGTGCCGACGCCCGGCGCGACGGCGGGGTCAAAGGCGTCCAGATCGAGTGTCACGCCAAAGGCGGCCGTGTCCGATTTGACTTGGCGGATGGCGTCGGCCATGACGGCGCGCAGACCATTGCGTGCGACTTCGGCTGCGTCGATGACGCGCACGCCAAGCAGGTCAAGCAACGCGCGTTCGGCGGGCTCGTAGCTGCGCGCGCCGATCACCACCACGTGTTCCGGCAGCAGCTTCGGCGCGGCATCGCGGATCTGCGTGAGGGCCGCTGCTCCGTGGCCGAGCAGCGCCGCCAGCGGCATGCCGTGGATGGCGCCGGAATCGCTCGTCTGCGGCGTGTGGCTGTCGAGATGGGCGTCGATCCAGATCAGGCCAAGCGGTCCCCTTGGCCGCAAGGCGTTTGCGACGCCTGACCAGGTGCCGATGGCACAGGAGTGATCGCCGCCGATGACCACGGGCACATGCCCCTGGTGCACGCTGTGCGCGGTCGCGTCGCCGAGCGCGCGCGAGAAGCCGGCGACGCCTGGGAGCGCCGCCAAGCGTGCTGAGCGGCTGTGCCCAGCTGACATCGCCAGTTCGATGTCGTGCACGAGCGCGGCATGCGTGTCCCGCGTCTGCAATCGCCCCAGCGCGCCGGCTTCCAGCAGCGCGCGCGGGCCGTCCTTGCAGCCGTCGTCTTGCGCTCCGCAGCCGATGGCCGCGCCGATCAGATCAATGATGGTCATGTCACTCCCCTTGCGAGTTCTTCCTCACGCCACCTTGCGCCGCGGCCAGCCGGCCAGCGTCTGGCGGATGGCGTCCAGCGCCAGCGCCAGTTCGGCCTCGCCAATGACCAGCGGCGGTGTCAGGCGAACCACGTTGCCGTAGGTGTCCTTGGTCAGCACGCCGCGCTCGGCCAGCGCGAAGGCGAAGTCGTGTGCATCGATGTCGGCGTCGAGCTGCAGGCCGATCATCAAGCCGCGTCCACGCACCTGCCGAACGCCGTGGCCGACCAGCGTTTTCAGTTCGTTGATGAACGCTGCGCCCACGCGCGCGGCACGCTGTGGCAGTTGTTCTTCCATCAGCAAGGCAAGTGCCGCGCGTCCGATGTGCGCTGCGAGCGGGTTGCCGCCAAACGTGGAGCCGTGGTCGCCCGGGTGGAACACGCCGATGACCGCCTCGCGCCCGGCAATGGCCGATACGGGCACCATGCCGCCGCCGAGCGCCTTGCCCAGCACCACCAGATCGGCGTCAACGCCTTCGTGCCAGCTCGCCAGCACATCGCCGGTGCGGCCTAGGCCCGTTTGCACCTCGTCGCAGACGAGGAGCACGTTGTGCCGGGTGGCAAGTTCACGCGCGAGCTTGAGGTAGCCCGCAGGCGGTTCGACGATGCCGCCTTCGCCTTGCACGGGCTCCATCAGGATGGCGCCCGTGTTGGGCCCGATCGCCGCACGCAGTGCATCGGCGTCGCCGAACGGAATGCGCCGGAAGCCCGCCGCGAAGGGTCCGAATCCGTAGCGATATTGATCGTGTGAGGAGAACCCGACGATGGTCGTCGTGCGGCCGTGGAAATTGTTGTCGAAGACGATGATTTCGGCCGCCTCGGGCGGCAGGCCCTTTACGTCGCGCGCCCACTTGCGTGCCGCCTTGATGGCGGTTTCGACGGCTTCCGCGCCGGTGTTCATGGGCAGCGCGCGGTCCATGCGCGTGATGCGGCAGACGTCGGCCAGGAAGGGCCCCAGCTCGGTGTTGTGGAATGCGCGCGACGTGAGCGTCAGCCGGCCGGCCTGTTCCGTCAGCGCGGCCACGAGCTTCGGATGCGAATGCCCAAAGCTGACGGCCGAGTACGCAGACATCATGTCGAGGTAGCGCCGGCCGTCGGTATCGAAGAGCCACACGCCTTCGCCGCGTTCCAGCATGACCGGCAAGGGCGCGTAGTTGCGTGCGCCGTAACGGTCTTCCAATGCATAGCTCGGATGTTGCATTGCGGTCGTCATGATGGCCTCCTGCCTGGATCGGTCGTTCACTTGCGGCGGATTGTGCGATCTGACAGACTTGAAATCAAATCGAATGTTTTTCGTTTTTCGATCCAAAAATTTGATGAATTGAGGCGCCATGTCGCACTCGCCGCTGCGTTATCTGCATAGCTTCCTGACCGTCGCCAACGAAGGCAGCTTCGTGCGTGCCGCAGACCGCCTCGCCGTGTCGCAACCGGCGCTGTCGTACCAGATGCGGCAGCTGGAGCAGTGGCTCGGCGTGCCCCTGTTCGAGCGCTCGGGGCGCAAGCTCGTGCTGACGCGCGCCGGCACGTCGGTGCGTGCGTGGTGCCGCGATGCGTTTGCCGGGCTGGATGAGCTGCGCGCCGCCTTGCACAGCGGCGAGATGGAGCGGGTATCGCTCAAGCTGGCGAGCGGCTCCAGCTTCGGACGCTATGTGCTGATGCCGGCGCTGCTGACGCCTTCGCCCGAATCGGAGGCGCCGCTTCTCGACGACGTGCGCCTGGAACTCGTCTTCGGCAGCGACGAAGAGGTCTTCAGCCATGTCGAATCCGGCCGCGCCGATCTCGGCTTCGTCTACACGCCGCGCACGTCGCGCCTGTTTGAACACCACGCTGTCTATACCGAAGAGTTCGTGCTGGCCTGCAGCGCCCGGGTACTGCGTGAGCACGCTGCGCCACGCACGCTGGCCGACTGCGCGGCGCTGCCCTTTGTCACCTACGACGAATCCGATGCGGTCTACGGGCTGTGGTTCAAGGCGCTGTTCCGGCGCATGCCGGAGACGACCGTCAGCGCACATCACGTTTCCGATCTGGAAGAAGTGAGCACCTTGGTGGAGGCCGGCATGGGCTGGTCGGTGCTGCCGCTGCATGCCGTTCAGGAAGCGGTGGAGCGCGGGCGTCTGCAGGTCGTGCGCCCGATCGCGACGCGGCGCTGCCTGAACACCGTGTTCGCCGTGCGCCGCACATCGAGCTTCCCGAGCGAAGCGCAGGACCGCTTGCTGGTGCGGCTTGCGCAGCTTGATGCGGCGGCGCGCGTTTAGCCGCGCGGTCGCAATCTTCCCCGTCGATCTACAAGGCGCGACATGTCGCCTTGAAATTAATTAATTAGACAATTAATATTCGCGGCATGGCAACCTTCGAACCGACTTCTCGCGGCCCGGGCCGCCCCCGTCGCCAGGATGGCGTAACGCAGGACGGCCTCCGTGACCGCCTGCTCGACATCGCCGTCACCCTGTTTGCGCGCGACGGCGTTGGCCCGACCACGCTTGCTGCCATCGCCCGCGAAGCTGGGGTGACGGCACCGATGGTGCATTACCACTTCAAGTCGCGCGATCAATTGCTCGACGCCGTGGTGGAGGGGCGCATCCGCCCGCTGGTCGATCAAGTGACGCGCCCGGCGCTTGCAATCATCGCCGACGACGCGCATCTGCCCGACCTCGCGCAGACCTTGGCAGGCGTGGCGCAGCGCATGGTGACGGTGGCCACGGCCACGCCTTGGTTTCCGACGCTGTGGATTCGGGAGATCGCCAGCGAAGGCGGCCAGCTGCGCGAGCGTGTGTTCGCGCGCATCGCGCTGGAGCGCGCCACGTTGCTGGTCGACCGCATTGCCCGCGCACAAGCGGCGGGCGCGGTGAACGCGGCACTGCAGCCGCCGCTGGTGATGGTCTCGGTGATCGGCCTGGCGATGCTACCGCTGGCGACGCGCGCGCTGTGGGGGCGTCTGCCACTGGCGGATCAGGTGAGCGACGAGGCTATCGGGCAGCACGTGGCTGCGCTGCTGCTGCACGGCATCGGCCCCGTCGCGGCGCCCGAGGAAGCCGGCGGGAAGCAAGCGAAGCCGAAACGCAAGCCTAAGCCAAAGAGCAAGGGACGCAAGTAGGCGAACACGGCAGGTCAATCGCATCAATCGAATCCCGCGGAGGGTGGCATGCGGCAAGCGTTGTGCATGGGTAGGGCAGGGTGTTTGGCGGCGGCATTGGCCGCAGCAATCGTGCTGGCGGGCTGCGCTAAACACGACGACCGCACCTACCAGGGCTACGTGGAAGGTGAGTTTGTCTACGTGGCGTCGCCGGTGGGCGGGCGGCTGGACTATCTCGGCGTGCAGCGCGGGCAGACGGTCAACGCAGGTGCGCCGCTCTTCGTGCTGGAATCGGTGGATGAGACTGCCGCTCGCCAGCAGGCTGCCGCGCAATTGCAAGGCGCCGAAGCGCAACTCGCCGACCTGAACGTCGGCAAGCGTGTGCCGGAAGTGGACGCGGTGCGCGCGCAACTGGCGCAGGCGGTGGCGGCGGACAAGCTCTCGTCGACGCAGCTGGCGCGAGACGAGGCGCAGTTCCGTGCAGGCGGCATCGCGCAATCGCAGCTCGATGCAAGCCGCTCCAGCGCGCAGACCAACGCGCAGCGCGTGCGTGAACTGACCAACCAGCTGCGCATTGCCCAGTTGCCGGCGCGCAATGACCAGATTCGCGCGCAATCCGCACAGGTGGAGGCGGCGCGGGCCGCAGTGGCGCAGGCCCAATGGCGGCTCGACCAGAAAGCGCAGAAAGCTACGCAGGGCGGCCTCGTGTTCGACACGCTGTATCGCGAAGGCGAATGGGTCGGCGCCGGCAGCCCCGTGGTGCGCATGCTGCCGCCGGCCAACGTCAAGGTGCGATTCTTCGTGCCACAAGGCGTGGTCGGCGCGCTCAAGCCGGGGCAAGCCGCGCGCCTGCACTGCGATGGCTGCGCGGCTGATATCAACGCCACCGTCACGTACATCGCAACAGAAGCCGAATACACGCCGCCCGTCATCTACAGCAACACGACGCGGGACAAGCTTGTCTTCATGGTGGAAGCGCGGCCGGCCGCGGCCGATGGCCCGAAGCTGCGCCCGGGCCAACCCGTCGAGGTGACACTGCCATGAGCACTGCCCGGCCTGACAGCCCCGACAGCCGGCACCACACAGGCAATGGCGGCTACGCAATCGACGTGCATAGCCTGAACAAGCACTTCGGCGACAAGCACGTCGTGAAAGACCTCTCCATGCAGGTTGCGCGCGGCGAGATCTTTGGCTTCCTCGGCCCCAACGGCAGCGGCAAGACCACGTCGATCCGCATGATGTGCGGGCTGCTGACGCCCGACAGCGGCAGTGGCTCGTGCCTCGGTTACGACATCCTCAAGCAGTCTGCGCAGATCAAGCGGCGCGTCGGCTACATGACGCAGCGGTTCTCGTATTGGGATGATCTTTCCATTCGCGAGAATCTGGATTTCGTCGCGCGCCTGTACGAGATGCCCAATCGGCGCGAGGCGGTTGATCACGCGCTGGAGCATCTCGGGCTGGCCTCGCGCGCCAAGCAACTGGCGGGCTCGCTGTCGGGCGGCTGGAAGCAACGCCTGGCGCTGGCCGCCTGCATGCTCCACAAGCCCGAACTGCTGCTGCTCGATGAACCCACCGCCGGTGTCGACCCGAAAGCGCGCCGCGACTTCTGGGAAGAGCTGCACCGGCTGGCGGCGGAGGGCATCTCGGTGCTCGTCAGCACGCACTACATGGACGAGGCCGAGCGCTGCCACAAGCTTGCCTACATCGCATATGGCGAGCTGCTCGCGCAAGGTACCGCCGATGAAGTGATCGCCGCGCAGCACCTGTCGACGTGGTCGGTCTCGGGCGGCAATCTGGTCGAACTGGGCCGCAAGCTGGAAGGGCAGCCCGGCGTCGATCAGACCGTCGCGTTTGGTTCGGTGCTGCACGTGACCGGCGCGGATGCGCAAGCGCTGGAGGGCACGCTGCGCAAGCTCGCCGGAGAATCCGGTATGCGCGCCGAGCCGATCGACACCGGCCTCGAAGACGTGTTCATCCACATGATGAGGCGCTCCTCCGACAATTACGGGACGCAGCCATGAAGCCAGAGGGCAATCGGTTTTCGCTTGTGCGCTGGTGGAGCGTGGTGCTCAAGGAGTTTCTGCAACTTCGCCGCGACCGCGTGACGTTCGCGATGATGATCGGCATTCCGATCATGCAGCTGATCCTGTTCGGTTTTGCCATCAACGCCGACCCGAGGCACCTGCTGACCGGCGTAATCGCCGCCGACCAGAGCGAGTTCACGCGCAGCTTCCTGGCCAGCATGCGCAACTCCGACTACTTCGACCTGGCGACCACGCTGACAGACGAAACCGCCGGGCGCGAGGCGTTGTCCAAGGGGCAGCTTCAGTTTGTCGTATCGATCCCGCCGGACTTCACGCGCAAGCTCGTACGCGGCGAGAAACCCTCGCTGCTCGTGGAGGCCGATGCCACCGACCCTGCCGCTACCGGCCTCGCCGTGGCCTCGCTCTCGCAACTGGTGCAGGGCGTCGTCAGCAAGGATATGAAGGGCGCGCTGTCGTCGCTGGCTGGAGGTGCTGGCACCAACGGTGCGGCGCCGCCATTCGATGTGCGCATCCACAAGCTGTACAACCCGGAAGGCATCACGCAATACAACATCATCCCCGGCCTGATGGGCACCATCCTGACGATGACCATGGTGATGATGACGGGCCTGGCCATGACGCGCGAGCGCGAGCGCGGCACGATGGAAAACCTGCTCGCCACGCCGGTGCATCCGCTGGAGGTGATGACGGGCAAGATCGTGCCGTACATCTCCATCGGGCTGGTGCAGGTGACCATCATCCTGCTGATGGCGTTCTTCGTTTTCCACGTGCCGTTCGTCGGCAGTGTGTGGATGGTCTACGTGTCGGCGCTGCTGTTTATCGTGGCGAGCCTGACGGTGGGGATTACGTTGTCGTCGCTGGCGCAGAACCAGCTGCAGGCGACGCAGCTGACCTTCTTCTACTTCCTGCCGAACATCCTGCTCTCGGGCTTCATGTTCCCGTTCGTGGGCATGCCGAAGTGGGCGCAGGTGATCGGCAACCTGCTGCCGATGACGTACTTCAACCGGCTCACGCGCGGCATCCTGCTCAAGGGCAATGGCTGGTTCGAGCTGTGGCCGAGCATCTGGCCGTTGATGGTGTTTACGGTGGTGGTGCTGGGGGTGGCGTTGCGGTTTTATCGCAAGACGTTGGATTGAGGTGGCTATGTGGACGCTGTGGATTCGACGCGCTGACGGTGGTGGTGCATCCCTTGTTTCGTCCCCTGCCGGGGCCGACTTACTTTCTTTGTCTTGCCAAAGAAAGGTAAGCAAAGAAAGGCGCGCCCGAGATGGCGACTTCCCCTTGAATTTATGTAACCGGGCGGAGACGGGGAAAACTCGCTCCGCTCAGACAGTTCCCCGTCTCTTTTCCGCCCGCTTACAGAAATTCAAGGCGCCATCTAGGGCAGGGTACGGCCAAACCGTCGGTGGGCACCTGTTGGCGTTGGGGCGAGCGTTGAGGTGTGGTGAGCGGGCGGCTGGGGCTGTGTTGATTGCCGCGCTGGCTGTGAGCGGCTGTGCCGTCGGTCCCGATTTCAAAGCGCCCGCGGGGCCTGCGGCTACCGGCTATTCCGCGCAGCCTGTTTCGCGCGAAACCGCATCCGCGCCCGTTGTTGGCGGCGAAGCGCAGCATCTCGTCGATGCCAACGTGCCGGCCGATTGGTGGCACCTGTTCCGATCCCCTGCGCTGGATGCGTTGGTGGACGAGGCGTTGCGTGCGAGCCCGTCCGTCGCGCAGGCGGAGGCGCGCTTGCGTCAGGCGCAGGCCGAAGCGCAGGCGCAGTTCGGCTATGCGTTGCCGTCGGTGGATGGCACCGTGTCGGCGGTGCGTCAGCAGATCAACCCAGAGGCGTTCGGATTCAACACGCCCAAGCCAGGGCCGTTCACGTTGTATTCGGCGTCGCTGTCGGTGTCGTATGCGCTGGACATTTTTGGCGGCGTGCGCCGGGCGCTGGAGGCATCGCGCGCGCAGGTCGATACGCAGCGTTATGAACTGGAGGCGGCGCGCCTGTCTCTGGCAGGCAATGTGGTGACGACGGCGGTGCGGATTGCCGCGCTGGATGCGCAGATCGCGACCACGCAGCGATTGGCGGCCGAGCAGCGCAAGCAATTGGAGATCACCGAGCGGAGGTTGAGCGTGGGCGGCGTCGCGCAGGTCGATGCGTTCTCGCAGCGCACGCTCGTCGCGCAGACCGACGCCACGTTGCCGCCGCTCGCGCAACAGGCTGCGCAGCAGCGGCACCGTCTATCGGTATTGCTGGGCCGCGAACCCGGTGCCGGGTTGCCTGACCTGCCGTCGCTCGACGCGCTGCATCTGCCCGACCCGCTGCCGGTGTCGCTGCCATCCACGCTCGCGCAGCGCCGCCCCGACATCCGTGCTGCCGAAGCGATGTGGCACGAAGCCAGCGCCAACGTGGGCGTGGCTACGGCCAATTTGTTCCCGCGTATCACCCTGTCCGCCGGGCTGGGTTCGGAAGCCACCAGCTTCCGCAACCTCCTTGGCGCTGGGTCAAGCATCTGGAATCTGGGCGCCGGCCTCACGCAACCGCTCTTCCACGGCGGCACTCTGCGCGCAAAAAAACGCGAAGCCGAAGCGGCCTACGACGCTGCCGGCGCCGCCTACAAACAAGCCGTATTGCAAGGGTTGCAAGAAGTGGCCGACACCCTGCACGCCGTCAACAACGACGCCCAAACGCTGCAGGCCCGAGCGCTGGCAACCGACCAGGCACAACAGACCCTGCGCGCCGCCCAAGCCCGCCACGCCGCCGGCGGCATCAGCACGCTAACGTTGCTGGACGCCCAGCGCCAGGTCGACCAGGCCACACTGCAACAGGTGCAGAGCCAGGCGGATCGGTTGCTGGATTCCGCCGCGCTCATGCAGGCGTTGGGTGGCGGTTGGCAATAAACCCACGACAAAGGGAAACCCAATCGACAACGCAAGCCTTCAGCTGGTGTGGCCGTACCCTGCCCTAGATGGCGCCTTGAATTTCTGTTGCAGGGAGGAAAAAGGAAGGGAAACTGTCTGAGCGAAGCGAGTTTTTCCCTTCCCCTCCCTGCGACAGAAATTCAAGGAATGGGTCGCCATCTCGGGCGCGCCTTTCTTTGCTTACTTTCTTTGGCAAGACAAAGAAAGTGAGTCAGCCCCGGCAGGGGATGAAACCAGGGATGAACCACAAACACAAAACAATCAAACAGCCGCCCGCAACAACCGCTGCTGATAAGCCTGCAAATGCGCAAACGCCACCCGCAGCAGCGAAACATCCGTCCCCAACGCCCGCCCACGGCGCAGCATGTCCCCCACGATGTGATCCGCCTCCACCCGCGCGCCATTCTCCAGATCCCGCAGCATCGATGCCGTCAGCGGCGACCCAGCCTGCGTCAGCACATTGAGCCCCCGTTCGCGCGCAGCCTGCCGATTCGGATACCCCGACGCCGCAGCCACACGCTCGCACGCGTTGAACATCGCCTCGTTCAGCGCCGCGCCCTCGTCCGTGGCAACAATCTCGCCCACCGTCGCCCGCATCAGGCACGTCATTGCCGCCAGCGAAGTGAGGAACGTGAATTTCTCCCACATGTCCTGCATGACGTTCTCGGCCAGCACGGAATCAAAGTTGGCCGTGGCAAACACGTCGCGAATCGCCTCGGTGCGCTCGCGCGGCGCATGCGGTGTGCGCTCGCCAAAGGTGATCGAGTGCACGGCGGGGCCCTGGCCGTTGCTCAGATGCAGCACGGCACCATCCGGCGCACTCGTCGCACTGATGTGGCACAGCCCACCCAGCACGCGCGATTCACCAAACGCCGCATCCAGCCGTTCCAGATGCGCCAGCCCATTGAGCACCGGCAGCACCACCGTGCGCTCGCCGACCACGGGGCGGATCGCGGTGATGGCGTCTTCCAGGTCGTAGGCCTTGCAGCTCAGCAGCACCAGGTCGGCGCGGCCCCAAGCCGTGGCCTGGTCCGCGGTGATGGTCTGCACGGGCAATTGCGCATCGCCGTGCGGGCTGCGGATCACGAGACCGTGTTGGCGCAACCGCGCCGCGCGGGCAGGGCGCACCAGGAACGTCACGTCCGCGCCGGCCTGGGCGAGCCGCCCGCCAAAATAACCGCCGGTGCCACCGGCGCCAAGCACCAGAATCCGCATTGCTGTCGTCATTGGGTTCGTTTCCATCGAGCAGAAGATAGGCAAACGATTCTAGGCCTGTTCGCGTGACCCTGCAGACGGCGCCCCGCGCGCGCTAAAATGCTGATTTTCCTCACAATTTGACGCCTGTTCGGCCATTATTCAGCGCTGGCGGGGTCGAGATGCCATGACGTTTTCCAATAATTTCCACCGCCTCGAAACCCGACTGCAGTCGCAGGTTGGCCGCGCCATCGGCGACTTCAACATGATTGAAGACGGCGACACCATCCTCGTGTGCCTGTCCGGCGGCAAGGATTCGTACACGATGCTGTCGGTGCTGATGGCGCTGCAGAAGCGCGCGCCGGTCGATTTCAAACTGATCGCGATGAACCTCGATCAGAAGCAGCCGGGCTTTCCGGAAGAGGTGCTGCCCAACTACCTGAAGAAGCTGGGCGTGGAGTATGTGATCGTCGAGGCGGACACGTATTCGATCGTCAAGGAGAAGGTGCCCGAGGGCAAGACCACGTGCTCGCTGTGCTCGCGCCTGCGCCGCGGCGTGATCTACCGCACGGCCAAGGAGCTGGGCGCCAACAAGATCGCGCTGGGCCATCACCGCGACGACATCGTCAACACGTTCTTCCTGAACATGTTCTTCGGCGGCAAGATGAAGTCGATGCCGCCCAAGCTGGCCACCGACAACGGCGACCACATCGTCATCCGGCCGCTCGCCTATTGCGCGGAAAAGGACATCGCTTCCTACGCCCGCGCGATGGAATTCCCGATCATTCCGTGCAACCTCTGCGGCTCGCAGGAAAACCTGCAGCGCAAGAAGGTCAAGGAGATGCTGCTGGAGTGGGAGCGCCAGACGCCGGGCCGCATCGACAACATCTTCGCTTCGCTGCGGAACGTCGTGCCGTCGCACCTGGCCGATACCGACCTGTTCGACTTCAACGGCCTCACCACAGGCCTGGCGAAGATCGGCGAAGACGCGCTGTTCGGCCAGACTGCCTACGACCAGGCCCCGCTGGTGTTTGCCGGCTCGCACGACGACCGCATCGAGTTCGTGCGATTTGAGCGCAAGCCGGGCGACAAGTCGGCCGAGCAAGCCGTGCCTGGGGAGGCGGCGGCAAACTGAGCGGGGCCCGCTCCACACGGGGTGGCACACGGCGCACACATGCGCGCAGCGCGCCATGCCGGGCGTCCACCATCCGTCCGACCGGCCAGCGGGCTACCCGTCTCGGTCATGGCGCGATTGCAACAATTCCACCGTTTGACCGGTTCAGGGGGAGGGTGGGCCCCATGCTAGAATTTTTCCATCTGTGTCTTATACGCCGCAAAAGCGCCCCGCAGAAGGGTTTGCAGGCGGTCCGGCCATCCTGAGGGGAGGTGGCGGGCGGTGGGTTTCAGGCAGCCATTCCCGGTGCCGGCAACCCGTCGCAGCTATCGCTTCGAGTCACTCTAGGAACCTCCTTGTGAATATCGTCATCCTGGCTGCAGGCATGGGCAAACGCATGCGCTCCGCCCTGCCGAAAGTGCTGCACCCCCTGACCGGCAAACCGCTGCTGGCGCACGTCATTGAAACCGCGCGCACCATGTCGCCGACGCGCCTGGTGGTGGTGGTCGGACATGGCGGTGATCGGGTGCGCGAGATGGTTGGCGCGCCCGACATCGCCTTCGCCACGCAAGACAAGCAGCTTGGCACGGGCCACGCCGTCATGCAGGCCGTCGACCAGCTCGACGAGAGCGTGCCCACCCTGGTGCTCTACGGCGATGTGCCGCTCACCCGCGCCGAAACGCTGAGCGCGCTGGTAGGCGCCGCCGGCAACGACCACCTGGGCGTGCTGACCGTGCATCTGGGTGACCCGACTGGCTACGGCCGCATCGTGCGCGACGCCGCAGGCCGCATCACGCGCATCGTCGAGCAGAAAGACGCCAACGAAACGCAACTCGCCATCCATGAGGTGAACACCGGCATCCTGGTGTGCCCGACGGCCAAGCTCAAGAGCTGGCTCGCCACGCTCTCCAACGACAACGCGCAGGGCGAGTATTACCTGACCGACGTGATCGAGCGCGCCGCCAGCGAAGGCGTGCCGATCACGTCCGCCCACCCGCTGGCCGAGTGGGAAACGCTGGGCGTGAACAGCAAGGTGCAACTGGCGGAGCTGGAGCGCATTCACCAGCGCAACCTCGCGCAGCAACTGCTGGAAGACGGCGTGACGTTGATCGACCCGGCGCGCATCGACGTGCGCGGCAAGCTCACCTGCGGCCGCGACGTCGTGATCGACGTCAACTGCATCTTCGAGGGCGACGTCACGCTGGCTGACGGCGTGCGCATCGGCGCCCATACCGTGATCCGCGATGCCGCCATCGAGGCCGGCGCCGAGATCCTGCCGTTCTGCCATATCGAGCGTGCCAAGGTTGGCGCCGACTCCCGCATCGGCCCGTACGCGCGCCTGCGCCCGGGCACCGAGCTGGCCGAAGACGTGCACATCGGTAACTTTGTCGAGGTCAAGAACAGCCAGATCGCGGCGCACAGCAAGGCCAACCACCTGGCCTATGTGGGCGACGCCACGGTCGGCTCGCGCGTCAACATCGGCGCGGGCACCATCACGTGCAACTACGACGGCGCGAACAAATTCCGCACCGTCATCGAAGACGACGCCTTCATCGGTTCCGACACGCAGCTCGTGGCGCCGGTGCGCGTTGGCAAGGGCGCGACGCTGGGTGCCGGCACCACGCTGACCAAGGATGCGCCCGAGGGCAAGCTGACGGTCTCGCGGGCGCGGCAGGTCACCATCGACAGCTGGCAGCGCCCGGTCAAGCAGAAGAAGGAAGGCTGACAGGGTTTCTCCTGCGCCGAACAGCGGATGCCGCTTCGGCACACGAGCATCGATACTGAATTACCGAGTGCGGCGCACATTGAACGTGCGGCCACACCCCAAACTGGAGAAATCAACATGTGCGGTATCGTTGGCGCGGTTTCCACGCGCAATATCGTTCCCGTCCTGATCGAAGGCCTGCGCCGCCTGGAATACCGCGGCTATGACTCTTGTGGCGTCGCCATTCAGCGCGATGGCCAGCTCGAGCGCGCGCGCACCGTATCGCGCGTGGCCGATCTGGATGCCCAGGCACAGACGAGCCACCTGGACGGCGCCATCGGCATCGCCCACACGCGCTGGGCCACGCACGGCCGGCCGGATACCGTCAACGCGCACCCGCACTTCTCGGGCGACACCATCGCCCTGGTGCACAACGGCATCATCGAAAACTACGAAGCGCTGCGCGAAGAACTCAAGGCCGTCGGCTACGGCTTTGAATCGCAGACGGATACCGAAGTTGTCGCGCACCTGATCCACCAAGCCTACACGTACCCGAGCAGCAAGACGCGCGGCGACCTGTTCGCCTCGGTGCGTGCGTCGGTCAAGCGCCTGCACGGCGCTTATGCGATCGCCGTGTTTGCACGCGACAACCCCGACGTGGTGGTGGGTGCGCGCGCCGGCTCCCCGCTGGTGGTGGCGATTGGCGAGAACGAATCGTTCCTCGCATCCGACGCGCTGGCCGTGGCCGGTACCGCCAGCCGCATGGCCTACCTGGAAGAAGGCGACGTGGTGGAACTCACCCGCGACGGCTTCACCGTGGCCGATGCCAACGACAAGATCGTCGCGCGTGAAGTGAAGGAAGTCGGCACCTACGCTGCCGCTGTGGAACTCGGCCCCTTCCGCCACTTCATGCAGAAGGAAATCTTCGAGCAGCCGCGCGCCCTGGGCGACACGCTGGAAGGCGTACAAGGCTTTGCGCCTGACCTGTTTGGCCCCGAGGCGGCCCAGGTGCTGCCCAAGGTCGACAGCGTGCTGATCCTGGCCTGCGGCACGAGCTACTACTCGGGCTGCACGGCCAAGTACTGGCTCGAATCGATCGCCAAGATCCCGACGCAGGTCGAGGTTGCCAGCGAATACCGCTACCGCGAGACGGTGCCCAACCCGAACGCGCTGGTCGTCGTGATCTCGCAATCGGGCGAAACCGCCGACACGCTGGCCGCACTGCGCCACGCACGCGAACTCGGCCACACGCATACGCTCGCCATCTGCAACGTGGCGACCAGCGCCATGGTGCGCGAGACGCAGCTCAAGTTCCTCACGCGCGCCGGCACCGAGATCGGCGTGGCGTCCACCAAGGCATTCACCACGCAGCTGGCCGCGCTTTACATGCTGGCGCTCACGTTCGCCAAGCTGCGCGGCCATCTGAACGCCGAACAGGAAGAAGATGCGCTGCGTCATCTGCGTCACCTGCCGTCGGCGCTGAACGCGGTGCTGGCCCTGGAGCCGCAAATCATCGCGTGGTCGGAAGAGTTTGCCCGCCGTGAAAACGCGCTGTTTCTCGGTCGCGGTCTGCATTACCCGATTGCCCTGGAAGGCGCGCTCAAGCTCAAGGAAATTTCGTACATCCACGCCGAGGCCTACCCGGCCGGCGAACTCAAGCACGGTCCGCTGGCGCTGGTGACCGAGCAGATGCCGGTCGTGACCGTCGCCCCGAACGACGCGCTGCTTGAAAAGCTCAAGTCGAACATCCAGGAAGTGCGCGCGCGCGGCGGCAAGCTGTACGTGTTTGCCGACGCCGATACGCACATCCAGTCGAGCGACGGCATCCAGGTGATCCGCATGCCCGAGCACTACGGGCAGCTCTCGCCGATCCTGCACGTGGTGCCGCTGCAGCTGCTGGCGTATCACACGGCACTGGCGCGCGGCACTGACGTCGACAAGCCGCGCAACCTGGCGAAATCGGTGACTGTCGAATAAGTTTCGGCAGGCGCAGAAACAGAAAAGGCCGTCCTTCGGGACGGCCTTTTTTCGTGGTGTGCGCTTCGCCAGGACGAGCGGTCCAAGGCGCTGAGCGAGATCACCTCGGAGGTGTTTCGCATGGATGAACTACGCAGGCGGCTCGTGGGGATGGTCTCCGCACTCGACGTTCGCTACGACTTCGGTGAAGGACACCCGCTGCTCGGCCGCCGCATCCCCGATCTCGACCTGGACCCCGCCATGGGCCAATCGCGTACGGCGGGCCGACGCCCGCTATGCAGGAACGTGGGCGCTGCCGGTGGTTGGCACGGTGCCCGCGCCATCCGCAGTGCTGGTCCGCCTCGGCGGCCACGTGGCGTGGGTTGGTGACGGACCGACCGAGGGGCTGCAGGCGGCGTTGCTGCGGTGGTTCGGCTCGGTGACGGCCTGAGCGCCGCTCGCCAGCAGATACAGCCGGTGGAGGGCGGCGTCTACCCAGGCGTTTGAAGCAGCCGGGGTGACTGCGGTGGCCGGTATGCTGCACGGCATCGGAATCACCGTCCCTCTGGAGTCCTGGCATGTTCAACGTCCTCAGCAAGATCGTCCTGCTCGCCGTGTATGGCCTCGCGTTGCTCAGCTATGCCACGCCACTGCCGCTGTCGACCGATGCCATCGGCTGGCTGCGCATCGGGGCGCTGGTGCTGCTGGCTGCGCACCTGCTGGAAGTGGTGCTGTGCTTTCGCAAAGTGGCGCTGCACAAGGGGCCGCTGTTCGACAGCGTGCTGCTGACGTTGCTGTTCGGTTTTCTGCACTGGAAGCCCCTCGCAGACGCCGCGCGGCAAGCCCGCTGATCGCCGCAGACCGGCCCGACTAGCTGCAACGGCGGGGCAGACCTACTCTAGTTCCAGTCGTCCCTTGATTGACCAGTTGGGACTCCTTGCTGCAACGCGGCATCGATCATGGACAGAGTGGAACGAACAGCGTTTGTCTTTGCCGGTGGCGGCAGCCTCGGCGCCATCGAGGCCGGCATGCTGCGCGAGCTGGTGGCCTCGGGCGTGGTGCCCGACATGGTGGTGGGCGCCTCAGCCGGCGCCATCAACGCTGCCTTTTTTGCGTGCAATCCGCACGCGGCCGGCACCGCGCAGCTCGAGGCGCTGTGGCGCGGTGTGCGGCGCGCCGACGTGATGCCGTGGTCTTGGCGTGCAATGTTCAGCATGCTGGGCATCCTGGGCGGGCGACGCGAGCACCTCGTCGATGCATCCGGCCTGCAGCGCCTGCTGACGCGGCATTTCGCGCAGACCCTGCTGGAGGCGGCCACGCTGCCCCTGCACGTTGTGGCCACCGACATGCGCACCGGCGCCGAGGTGGTGCTGTCGTCTGGCGCCATCGTGCCGGCCGTGCTGGCCAGCGCTGCCATTCCCGGCGTGTTTCCGCCGGTGCGCATTGGTGATCGCCTGTTGATCGACGGCGGCGTTGCCAACAACACGCCGATCTCTGCGGCCATCCGGCTGGGCGCCACACGCGTCGTCGTGTTGCCGGCCGGGTTTGCGTGTGCCGACCGTCGTGCCCCGCGCAGCGCCATCGAGCACGCGCTGAACGCCTTGTCACTGCTGGTCGCGCGCCAGCTTGTGCAAGACCTGGAGCGCTGGGCTGGGCAGGTGCCCATTGCCGTCGTGCCGCCGCTGTGCCCGCTGGACGTGTCGCCCTACGACTACGCCCGCTGCGGCGAACTGATCGACCGCGCTGCTGCGGCCACGGCGGCATGGCTCGCAGCCGATGGTCTGGCGGGCACCGGCATCCCGGGCGCGCTGCGTGCGCACGACCACAACGAAGATCACCCGAACTGCAGCGCAGACCTCCACGGCATGCCCACGGCTTGATGCGGCAGCGTGGCATTTTCTGTCCGGCGTTGAAACTGAATCTGCGCGGCGCGGCTGTTTCCCCTGGCGTGGCGCGCCCATGATGCGGCTATCCAACGATCCAAATCACTGGGAAGCCTGCCATGAAAGCCGTTGCCTACTACCAAAGTCTGCCCATCGACCGCCCCGAGGCGCTCGTCGACCTGACCCTGCCCGAACCCACGCCAGGCCCGCGCGATCTGCTTGTGGAAGTGCGCGCCATCTCCGTCAACCCGGTGGATGTGAAGGTGCGCCTCGGCATGCCGCCGGTGGATGGTCAGCCCCGCGTGCTGGGCTGGGATGCTGCGGGCGTGGTGCGCGCCGTCGGCGCCGAGGTGTCGCTCTTCAAGCCGGGCGATGCGGTCTGGTATGCCGGTGCCCTGCAGCGCCCTGGCACCAATAGCGAGCTGCATGTCGTAGACGAACGCGTGGTCGGCGCGATGCCCGCCACGCTTGGGTTTGCGCAGGCAGCTGCGCTGCCGCTCACCGCCATCACCGCCTGGGAATTGCTCTTCGACCGGCTGCAGGTGCCGGAATCTGCAGCGCCCAGCGGGAAGACGGTGTTGATTGTCGGCGCGGCGGGCGGTGTTGGGTCGGTGCTCGTGCAGCTCGCGCGCCGGTTGACGGGCCTGACCGTGATCGGCACCGCCTCGCGCCCGGAGACGGCCGCCTGGGTGCGCGAGCTGGGCGCTCACCATGTGATCAACCATGCGCAGCCGCTGGCCGCAGAACTGCATCGCATTGGTGTGCCGGCAGTGGACTACGTCGCCAGCCTGAACCAGACCGAACACCACTTCGAGCAGATCGTCGAGGCGCTCAAGCCGCAAGGTCGCCTTGCGTTGATCGACGATCCGGCGCAGCTCGACGTGCGCAAGCTCAAGGCGAAGAGCCTGTCGCTGCACTGGGAGTTCATGTACACGCGCTCCATGTTCGGCACGGACGACCAGATCGAGCAGCACCGCCTGCTCAATCGCGTAGCCGCGCTCATCGACGAAGGCGCGTTGCGCTCCACCATGAACGAGCACTTCGGCACCATCAATGCCGCCAACCTCAAGCGCGCACAAGCCTTTATTGAAAGCAATCAGGCGCGCGGCAAGATCGTGCTGGAAGGGTTTTGATTCAGGCGTCGGCCAGATAACCGGCGATGCGCTCTTGCAGGAAGTCGCGCAGCCGCATCAGCGTGGGCGACAGCGCGAGGCGGTGCGTGCAGATCAAATGCAGCGGTGCCGCCTCGCCGCGCCAGTCGGTCAGCGCGGCTTGCAGCCGGCCGGCGCGCAGATCGGCCAGTACATCCAGCCGCGACTTGTAAGCGATGCCATGCCCCGCAACGGCCCAGCGGCGCACGAGTTCGCCGTCGTCGGCAATGCGGTTGCCGGTGACGCGCACAACGTGCGCCTGACCGTCGTCGCTCGCGCCGTGGAAGGTCCACTGGTCGTGCGTGGTGTCGGACAGGGCCAGCAACAGGCAGTTGTGCCGACGCAGATCGTCGGGGGTCTTGGGCACACCGTGCCGCGCAAAGTAGGCCGGTGCCGCGCACAGCACGCGGCGGTTGTCCGGCGCCAGCGGCAGCGCCACGAGGGACGAATCCTCCGGCTCGCCATAGCGCACCGCGGCATCGACGCGCTGGCGGAACATGTCGACCAGCCGGTCGCCGATGCGCACCTGAAGCGCCACCGCTGGGTGCTCGGTGAGGAAGTCGTCGAGCCAGCCAGTGAGCACGTTGCGCCCGAGGTCTGACGGGATCGACAGCGACACATCGCCGCCGATGGCTTGGCGTCCAAGGGCGAGCGCATCCTGCCCGGCCTGCAGATCGGCCAGCGCACGGCGTGCGTGTTGCAGATAGCGCTCGCCTTCCTGCGTGAGCGCCAGGCTGCGCGTGGAGCGCGCCAGCAGCCGCACGCCGAGTTCCGCCTCCAACCGCTTGACGGCTGCACTTGCTGCCGCGGGTGCAATGTTCAACACGCGTGCGGCCGCCGACAGGCTGCCGTTATCCACGGCCAGCACGAGGATGGTGAGGTCGTCGAAGCGGATCATCGTGCGTGGTGTGGAGTGGAGTGGAAAAACCGGGGATGGACGGCATCTTACCGAGCACATCGGCTTTCCGCACCTTGCCCCTTCGACTCGCATCCCACATGTCTTGTCGACATGCGCTCACGCTTCGACGCGCCACCGCGTGAGCGGGGGCGTTACGTCTATGCGCCTATTCCTTATGCACCGGAAACAGCGCCGACAGCACCTGCCGTGCCGTCCCGCGCAGCACACCGCTCGCATCCGGGTCGCCATACGCCAGTGCCGTCGCAAAGTTGCGTGCCTGCTGCAGCGTGACGTGGGGCGGCAGCGGCGGCACATCGGGATCGGTCTTCACTTCCAGCACCACGGGCCGGTCGGCGTTGAGCGCTTCGTCCCACGCGCCGGCCAGCTGGTCGGGGTTGTCCACGTAGATGCCCTTCAGCCCGATCAATTCGGCAAAGCGGTGATACGGCACGTTCGGGATGTCCTGTGCCGCCGGGAATTTCGGGTCGCCTTCCATCACGCGCTGCTCCCATGTGACTTCGTTCAGATCCTGATTGTTGAGCACCATGCAGATCCACTTGGAAGACTTCCAGCGCTTCCAGTATTTCGACACGGTGATGAGTTCCGCCATGTTGTTCATCTGCATGGCGCCGTCGCCCACCAGTGCGATGACAGGGCGCTCGGGATGCGCAAACTTGGCGGCAATCGCATACGGCACCGCCGCCCCCATCGATGCCAGCCCGCCCGATAGCGAGCCCATCATGCCGGGCTTGAACTTGAGATCGCGCGCATACCAGTTGGCGCAGGTGCCGGAGTCGCTCGTGACGATCACGTCGTCCGGCAGCTTCGGTGACAGCTCCCAGAACACGTGCTGCGGGTTGACGGGATAGGCCGGTTGCAATGCGCGGTCTTCCAGCGTCTTCCACCAGCTTTCATTCCAGCGTGCAATGCGGTCGGGCCAATAGGGATCGGTCTTGCGCTGGAGCAGCGGCAGCAGTGCACGCAGCGTCTGCGCGCTGTCGCCCACGAGGTTGACCTCCATCGGATAGCGCAGCCCCAGCATGCCGGGGTCCAGGTCGATCTGCACACCGCGCGCCTGGCCTTCCTTGGGCAGGAACTCCGCGTACGGAAAGCCGGAGCCGACCATCAACAGCGTATCGCAATGGTTCATCAGCTCCCAGCTCGGCTCGGTGCCGAGCAGGCCGATGGCGCCTGTCACATAAGGCAGGTCGTCGGGCAACACGGCCTTGCCGAGCAGCGCCTTGGCCACGCCCGCCCCCAGCGTTTCCGCCACGGCCGCCACTTCCGCGCTGGCTCCGAGTGCGCCCGCGCCCACGAGCATCGCCACCCGGCGGCCGCTGTTGAGGATGTCCGCTGCGCGTTCCAGGTCGGCGGCTTGCGGGATCACGCTCGGCGCGCTGTAGCCCACGCCCGAGTGCACCGTGCCATGCGCACGCGGCGGTTCGGTGTAGGGCATTTCCTGCAGATCGTTTGGCAGCACGAGCGCCGTCACCCGGCGTTGCCCGATGGCGATGCGTACCGCGCGATCCAGCAGGTGCCGCACCTGCGCCGGCATGCTGGCCTGGTGGACAAACGCGCCGGCCACGTCGCGGAACATCGCCGCCAGATCCACCTCCTGCTGGTAGTGCCCGCCGACTGCGGTGCGCGCCTGCTGCCCGGTAATCGCCAGCACCGGCATGTGGTCGAGCCGAGCGTCGTACAGGCCCGTGATCAGGTGCGCAGCACCCGGCCCGGACGTTGCCATGCACACGCCAAGCTCACCGGTGAACTTGGCGTGCGCCGATGCCATGAAGGCGGCCATCTCTTCATGCCGCACCTGAACGAACTCGATCTTGCCGCCGGCGCGCTGCAGGGCCCCGAACATGCCGTTGATGCCGTCGCCGGGGTAACCAAAGATGCGCCGCACGCCCCACTCGTACAGGCGGGCGACGAGGAAATCGCAGACGGTGGCTTGCATGGTGTCTGTCCGGTGTCAGGTGGTCGGGTCCGTCTCGGGTCCGTCAACTCGGTCAGCTCGCCGTCTCGGCCAGCAGCGCTTCCTTGCGCGCGGCCATGGTCTCCTGCAGCGGCGTCAGGTCGACGTGCTGTCGGACCAGCTTGGGAAAGAGTTCGGTCTCTTCCTCTTCCACGTGGTGCGAGACGTACTCGGCCAGCACGGTGAACTTGGCCGCGAACAGATCGTCGCCCGCGTGCATGCCGTTCAACTGCTGGATCAGATCCTTTGCGGTGGCGTGCTCCACCACGGCTTCGTCGACGAGGTCCTTGAACGCTTCGCCGCCGTTGTCGCGTACGTACGGGTAGAACACCTCTTCTTCAAGCTGCGTGTGCACGGTCAACTTTTCACACGCTTCGCGCACGATTTGCTCGCGGGTCGCTTCGTCTTTCTCCTGCTGGAACGTCTTGAACAGTTTTTTCACCTCGCGGTGATCGTCCAGCAGCATCGACAGCACGGCGCGTTGCGCCACAGGGATTTCAGCTTTGTTCATGAGGCTCTCCGGTAGGGGTTTCTGGTTTGATGCGCCGTACCGTCGAGCAAGCGGCATGCCGCACGCGCGCCTTTGCGGGCGATGTGCCGCAGGCAAGCTTCGTGCTGACACAGGTGGTTACGTGCGAGACGCCGCGCAGATGCGTGGCCGCCGCACATCATCCTGAACGTCAACTGATTGATGGGAGGTAACTGCTATGCAAACCACGACAACCGGCACCGCGCTGGGCACCGGTACTGGCACCGGTGTAGGAACCACCGCCGGTGTACGCATGCGCATCATCGGGCGTGCCGACTCCGATTCGGCGGGTCCGGGCCCGGAACTGATGGCCGCAGATACGCTGGAGGGCGATCGCGTCGTCAACCTCAATGGAGAAGACCTCGGCAAGATCACCGACATCATGCTCGACGTCCAGCGCGGCCGGATCGCCTACGCGGTGATGTCGGTGGGCGGCTTCCTGGGTATCGGCGACAAGCTCTTCGCCGTGCCGTGGAGCGCCATGTCGCTCGACGTGGACCGCAAGTGCTTCGTGCTCGATGCCAACAAGGATCGCCTGGAAGCGGCTCCCGGTTTCGACAAGGACAGCTGGCCCACGATGGCCGACCCGACCTGGGCGCAGTCCGTGCATGAGTACTACGGCTCGCGTCCGTACTGGGAAGAGTATTGAGGGCGCTCGGGCACGCCGTTCGCTTGCATGTCGTCAACCACGCTTGAAACAGGAGGGCGCTATGGAGAAGGGCAAGAAAGAGAAGCATCCCCACGCACATAAGCGTGAAGAGCTGGTGGAAAAGGCTGTGGAAGACACCTTCCCGGCCAGTGATCCGCCCGCCACGGGCGGCATCACACGCGTTGTCGACAAGGACAAAGACGCCGACGCACACCAGGACAAGCGCACCCACAGCGGCAAGCACCGGTAGCAGTCCGCCGGCACTGCCGCGCCCGCATCGCCTCTGGCATGCGGGCTTTTTTTTCGAGGCTGGCGGCTTACCGGTGCGCCAGGATGTTCACGACATTGCCGAACGGATCACGCACGTAAAAGCGGCGCACGTCCCACGGCTCATCGACGAGCGGGTAGACGATTTCCAGACCCAGCGACACGGCACGCGTATGCACCGCATCCACATCGTCCACCTCCACCGACAGCGCCGGCACCGGTGTGCCGTTTCCACCTTCGCTGGCAATGCTGACTTGCGGCGTCATGGTGGCGGCCGTGTCGGCAAAGGTGACGATCCAGCCGTGGTCCATCACGGCTTCCAGATCGAGCAGTTCGGCATAGAACGCGCGGGCACGTGCCGGGTCGGCTGCATGCAGATTGGGGGCGATGCGTCGGACAGCCATGCAGGGGCTCCTTTTTACCGATTCGGTGCCGGCATTCTAGTCACGGCTGTGACGCCCTGTTGGCATGCGCACGCGGCGCACATCACGTAAAGTGGCGGGCACTCGAACAACAGAGACACGCACGCCATGGAATTCCTGCAATCGCTGCTGGCACCCCGCCTGCAAAACGTTGAAACCTCCGCCATCCGCGAACTGTTCAAGGTGCTCGGCAAGCCGGGCCTGATCTCGTTTGCCGGCGGCTTTCCTGACGCCGCCCTGTTTGACGTGGAAGGCCTGAAGGCCGCGGCCGACAGCGCGCTCACCACCGACGCCGCCCGCGCGTTGCAATATGGCGCCACCGAGGGCTTCGAGCCGCTGCGCGAGGCTATCGTCACGCTGATGAAGGCGCGCGGCGCCAACGTCGCCAACACCGACATCCTCGTCACCACCGGTTCGCAGCAGGGGCTGGATCTGCTGGGCAAGGTGCTGATCGGCGAAGGCGATACGGTGCTGACAGAAGCCCCCACCTTCCTCGCCGCCATTCAGGCGTTCAAGCTGTATGGCGCCAAGGTGGCCGGCGTGCCGACCGATGGCGACGGCCTGGACGTCGACGCGCTGGAAAAGGTGCTGTCCACCGCGCGCCCCAAATTCCTCTACGTGATTCCCAACTTCGGCAACCCGAGCGGCGCGCTGATGAGCCTGGAGCGCCGCAAGCGCCTGCTGGACGTGGCCGTGCGCCACAACCTGCTGATCGTGGAAGACGACCCCTATGGCGATCTGTATTTCGACGCACCCCCGCCGCCGTCGCTGTACGCGCTGTCGCAGCAGACCGACGGCGCACAGGGGCGCGTGATCTACCTGGGCAGCCTGTCGAAGGTGGTGGCGCCGGGCCTGCGCGTGGGCTGGATGATCGCTTCGCAGCCGGTGCTGGGCAACGCGGTGATGGTCAAGCAGTTTGCCGATGCGCATACCTCCACGTTTGCGCAGGCCACGGCCGCTGCGTATCTGCGCAGTAATCGCCTCGAGACCGTGCTGCCGCGCACGCGCGCTGCCTATGCCGAACGCGCACACGCCATGGCCAACGGGCTGCGTGCGCTGCTGCCCGACACCGAACTGACCTTCAACCGCCCGCGCGGCGGCATGTTCCTGTGGTGCACCTTGCCGGGCCGCAATGCCGGCGATGTAGCCAAGATGGCCATCGAACGCGGTGTGGCGTTCGTGCCGGGTGCGGCGTTCTACCCCGTAGACCCGGATCGCTCGACGCTGCGTCTGTCATACGCGACCTCGTCGCTGGCGCAGGTGGAAGAGGGTGTGCGCAAGCTTGCGCACGCCATCGGCGAGTTCAAGCTGGGCTGACCGCACCGGCGCAGGCCGCGGTGGCACAGGCACACACCGACGCGCAGCAAGACCCCGCGCTGCTGCGCCGCCTGCTGCGCGCCAAAGACCGCATGGACGCCGCCTCGCACGAGGCGTGGCCCGTCAAGCGGCTGGCCGAAGTGAGCGGCGTATCGGCGGCGCATTTTGCGCGCTCGTTCAAGCAGGCCTTCGGCATTCCGCCGCACCGCTACCTGCTCACACGCCGCATCGAGCAGGCCACCACCCTGCTGCGCGACACCGACCTGCCCATCATCGAAATCGCTTACGCCACAGGCTGGGAAAGCCTCGGCACCTTCGGCCGCATCTTCCGCGACATCACCGGGCAGAGCCCGAGCGCGCTGCGCCGCCACGCACAGGCCACCGCGTCGCTGCAACAACTCGACCGCGTGCCCGCCTGTGTGCTGAAGGCGGCGCAGCGGCCCGACCTCGTCACAGCAGTTTCGGAGAAGCGCCGCCAGTTGGCGGAGGGTACAAATCCGTCACCCACCAACAACAAGGAGCGGTGATGAGCCAAGGGATCAATGTCGTCGGGCTGTATGTGGATGACCAGGACGCGGCGCTGGCGTTTTATGTCGACAAGCTGGGGTTTCGCGTGCACACCGATGTGCGCAACGGCCCGTACCGGTGGCTGACGGTGCAGCATCCGGAGCAGCCGTCGTTTCAGCTGGGCCTGTTCCAGCCCGGTCCGCCCATCCACGACGAGGCCACGGCGCAGACGCTGCGCGCCATGGTGGCCAAGGGCGCGATGCCGCCGCTGGTGCTGACCGTCGCCGATTGCCGCGCCGCCTATGCGCAATTGCGCGAGCGCGGCGTTGAATTCACGCAGGAGCCCATCGACCGCTTCGGCAGCGTCGACGCCGGTTTTCGTGACCCGGCCGGCAACGGCTGGAAGATGATCCAGGCCGCCGGAGGTGCACAGTGAGCGCCCCTAACGCAATCCGCCAGTTTCACCGCTGGGTGTCGATGGCGTTCACGCTCACCGTCATCGCCAACTTTGTCGCCATGGGGGTGGGCAAGGGGGCGCAGCCGCCTGCGTGGATCACCTATGCGCCGCTGCTGCCGCTGGCGTTGCTGCTATTCACGGGGCTCTATCTGTTTGCGCTGCCGTACCTGGATCGGCGGGGTGCTCGGCGTTCGACCGGTGATCGGGGGGCGCCCACCGCGGCCATCTGAGCGTGGCGCGTGAGGCTCTGAGGCCCGATTGCCGAGCTCAGACTGTCGAGCGTGAGCCTCGAAGGCTTGGGCACCAAGCTCAACGCCCGGAGCATGACAGTTCGAGGTCGAAAAAATCGGGCTCAGAGGGCCGAGCGCGAGGGGTCGAGGGCCGGACGCCGAGCCTTTGAGGCCCAAGCGTCGACCTCAAAGCCCGGAGCCCGAGTGTTTGAGGTCGAAAATGTCGAGCTCGAACTGTGGAGCACGACGGTTTGAGGCTCGACCACCGGGTTCAGAACCTGGCGCGTCGCGTTCCGCGCCCGGGGGTTCAATGTGCGACCGACGTGGCTGCCGGTTCATCGGCCAGCGCCGCCTCATGCCGCCCACCCATGCGCCACAGCACCACGGCCACCACATGGCACGCGGCGGCGGCCCATCCCAGCATGCCGGGCCCGCCATGCGCCAGCGCCAGCGCGCCAACGCTCGACCCCAGCGCAATCCCCGCATACACGGCCGACGCATGCAACGACAGCGTGATCGGCGACACATCGGGCGCCAGGCGGATCAGCCGCGTCGCCTGCGCCGGGCCGAAGCCCCAGCCGGCCATGCCCCACAGCACGACCGCGCCGATGGCGACGGCGCCGGCCACCGTGCCGTGCAGCACCTGTGCCGACAGCGACAGCACCGAGAAGGCCAGCACGATGCCCGCGCTGCTGACCGCCAGCACGCGCGCCACGCCGGCGCGGTCGGTCAGGTGGCCGCCCAGGCCCGTGCCCAGCGCCGCAAAGCTGCCGACCAGGAACAGCACGATGCCCACATGCTGCGGCGCGAAGCCCAGCCCCTGCACAAAGAACGGTGCGACGTAGGTGTAGAACGTAAAGCCGCCTGCGGCCCACAACGCGGACACCGCCAGCGCACCCAGCATGCCGGTGCGGCGTGCCACGCTCAGGCGTTGCGCCAGCGTGGTCACGCTGTGCGGCAGCGCGCGCGGCAGGCCAAAGGCGAGGCCTGCCGTGGCCAGTGCCGACAGCACACCGCATGCGATGAACGTCGAGCGCCAGTCGCCCTGCGCGGCAATCCACGCCCCCAGCGGTACACCGAGCGCCACCGCCACCGTGCCGCCACCCGTGATGATGGCGAGCGCCGAGCCACTGCGCGAGGCGGGCACCAGCGAGGTCGCCACCGCGTTGGCCGTCGGCAGAAAGACGCCGGCCGCCAGCGCCAGCAGCACGCGCGCCGCCATCAACTGCCCAAAGCCGTGCGCGGTGGCCGCCAGCAAGTTGCCTGCCGCAAAGATGGCCAGCGCGCCGATCAGCACGCGTCGGCGGTCGACGTTGCCGAGCAGCGTCGCCATCACCGGCGAGCCCACGGCATAGGTGACGGCAAACACGGTGACGAGCTGCCCAGCCGCCGGCACGCTCACGCCCAGGTCTGCGGCCAGCACCGGCAGCAGGCCGGCGATCATGAACCCTTCAGTGCCGATGGCGAACGCGCCCAGGCACAACCACCACAGCGATGCCGGCATGGTCGGCTCCTGTCAGAAGAGGAAAGCGGAGAGAGGGGCGGAGCGCAGAGGCTCCGCGAGGATCAGCGCGCGGTGGAGCTGGCCGTCTGGCCCAACAGCACGTTGCGCTCGTCGTCGGAGATGTCTTCGCGGCGGCGCGAGTAGGCGCGCTCGACCCCGGCATAGGCGCGCTGCGTGGCAGGGCGTGCGCCAACGGCTTCGAACCAGCGCTGCAGATTCGGAAAGTCGTTCAGGTCCTGACCATGCCCGGCGTGCGGCACGATCCACGGATAGGCCGCGATGTCGGCGATGGTGTAGTCGTTGCCGGCAATGTAGGGGCGATCGGCCAAGCGGCGGTCGAGCACACCGTACAGGCGGTTCGTTTCCTTGGTGTAGCGCTCGATGGCGTAGTGCACGCGCTCGGGGGCATACACGTTGAAGTGGCCGATCTGCCCGGCCATCGGGCCCAGGCCGCCCACCTGCCAGAACAGCCACTTGAGCACTTCCATGCGGCCGTGCAGGTCGGCGGGCGTCAGCTGGCCGGTCTTCTCGGCCAGGTAAAGCAGCATGGCGCCCGATTCAAACAGCACCACGGGGTCGCTGCCTTCGGCCGGGTCGTGATCGACCATGGCCGGGATCTTGTTGTTGGGCGAGATGGCCAGGAACTCGGGCTTGAACTGGTCACCCCGGCTGATATCGACGGGGATGACGCGGTGCGGCAAGCCGGTTTCGGCAAAGAACAGTGCCATCTTCAGGCCATTGGGCGTGGCGCAGTAGTAGAGGTCGATCATGGCGAGGCCCTCGTGTTCTGTCATGTTGGTTGACAGCGTAGGCGCGCGAGTGGCCTTTTGTAATGTCCAGAAACTGGAATTTTCAGGTAACCACTTACGGGTTGTGTGCCGCTTCGGGTTCCGCTGTCTCGCAGGAGCGTGCGTACCATTCCCACGCCGCGGTGCCGCACAGCACGCCCGTCGCCAGCGCGGACACCGCGAGCGCCGGCAGTTCACCCGCCGGCAGCCAGGCGCCGCCCAGCACCACTAGGCCAACCGCATGTGCCGGGCGCAACCGCCCGAAGATCGCCCACTTGAACAGCAGGTTGCCCAGCAGATATAGCGCTGCGCTGCCCAGCACCGCCAGCGTCGTCCCTTCATGGGCGCGGCCCACCGGATGCGCCAGCACGAACTCATCGGCCACCGCCCCGACGATGATGCCGGCCACCAGCACCACGTGGATGTAGGTGTAGGCCAGCCGTGCGAGCCGGCCCGGATCAGCCGAATGCGACATGGTGCGCGCGCCGCGCTCGGCAATCCTGTCGAAATACAGCCACCACATCGCCAGGCTGCCGATGAACGACAGCGCCATCGCCGCGATGTTTTCTGCGGTCCAGGCGAGGCCAGCAAACGTGGAGCCCGTCACCAGCACCGATTCGCCGAGCGCGATGATGATGAACAGCGAGCAGCGCTCGGCCATGTGGCCGCCTTCCACGTTCCAGTCGTTGGTGGTGGAGCGGCCCAGGCCCGGTGTGTAGAAGCCCATCGAGGGGCCGAGCCATTCGATGACCAGCGCGAAGATCCAGCACGCCCAGCGCGCGGAACCGTCCGACAGGCCGCCCGCCAGCCACAGCACTGCAGAGATGCCGAGCCACGTGGCGATGCGCTGGAAGTTGCGCCGCATGGGCAGCGACTCGCCGCGCACGGCCCACATGAAGAACACCGTGCGGCCGAACTGCATGAACACATAGGCCAGCGCAAAGGCCAGCCCGCGCGAGCCGAACGCCTGCGGCAGCGATGCCGAGAGCAGCAGCCCGCCCGTCATCAGCACGAGCATCAGCATGCGGATGGCGAGCTTGTCCGGATCGAGCCAGTTCGTCACCCACGACGTGAAGATCCACACCCACCACACGGCCAGCATCAGCAGCAGCGCCTGCGCGCCGCCTTGCAGCGTGAAATTGCTGATCAGCAGGTGCGAGAGCTGCGTCACCGCAAACACGAATACCAGATCGAAGAACAACTCGATGTTGGTGACGCGGTGATGGCCGTGGGCCCCTTCGGGCGAGGGGCGGAGGTAACTGCGGGGCATCGGGTGTCCTTCGGTGCGGCCTTGGAAAGGGCGATCAGGCCGACTGCATGCCGAGCGTGAGCGTGCCTGCGCCCACCATCACCGCACCGCCCGTGTAGCCGAAGCGGCGCTGCGCGGCCACGCTGGTCAGGCGCTTGGCGAGCAGCTTGGCGGCCAGCGCGTACATCGATGCGTTGGCGGCGGCCAGGATGACGAAGGTCGGCAGCAGGATCACGCTCTGCGAGAGGAAAGTCTGCTCGGCCGACATGAACTGCGGCACGAAGGCGACGAAGAAGACGATGCTCTTGGGGTTCAGCGCGGTGACCGTCCAGGCGGAGAGGAAGCGGCGGCCGGCGGACTTCTGCTGCACGGGGATGGTGGCCTCGGGCGCATCCGCCTGTACGTCATCCTGCAGGCGGCGGGCACTGAGAATGGACTTGATGCCCAGATAGACGAGGTACGAACCGCCGATCAGCTTGAGCGCCGTGAAGGCCGCGGCCGATGCGGCGAGCAGCGCGCCCGCACCGGCAAGGGACACGGCCATGGCGGTCGTGTCGCCAGCGGCCACGCCGGCAACGGTGCTCCACGCCGAGCGGCCACGGTTGGCCAGCGAATCACCAATCACCAACAGGATGGTCGGGCCGGGGATGAGCAGGATGATGATGCTGGCGCCGATGAAGGCCAGCCAGGTTTGGAGGGTCATGGGGTGGCTCGCTGTGTTGTTGGGGGGGGACACAGTTATCCATGAAAAATTTGGGGCGTCAAATGGGGAGGGGGTTTTGGTTTTGGTTTTGATGTTTGTGGTGCATCCCTTGTTTCATCCCCTGCCGGGGCTGACTCACTTTCTTTGGTCTTGCCCAAAGAAAGTAAGCAAAGAAATGCGCGCCCGAGATAGCGAAAGACACCTTCAATTTTCGTAACCGGGCGGAGGCGGGGAAAACTCGCTGCGCTCAGACAGTTCCCCGCCTTTTTTCCGCCCGCTTACAAAAATTGAAGGCGCCATCTAGGGCAGGAATGGCCAAACACTCGGTATGCCGGTGCAAACGAAAAAGCGAGCCTTGGTGGCTCGCTTCGTGTTCGACGGTTTGCTTTTCCCTTGCCCTAGATGGCGCCTTGGATTTTTGTTGCGGGGAGGAAAAAGGAAGGAGCCTTGTCTGAGCGCAGCGAGTTTGGCTCCTTCCCCTCCCCGCGACACAAATCCAAGGAGGGGGTCGCCATCTCGGGCGCGCCTTTCTTTTGCTTACTTTTCTTTGGCAAGACAAA